>Ga0256404_1002305_pt1 | contig 42508 bp, 21 predicted proteins | sample RumenRJG_01DNA_FD_185990 | JGI IMG/M metagenome (GOLD analysis project Ga0256404, IMG submission 185990) | Bovine rumen microbial communities from Lethbridge, Alberta, Canada - RJG_01 | ecosystem: Host-associated > Mammals > Digestive system > Stomach > Rumen | place: Canada: Alberta | collected... | reverse complement strand
AGGATTTCGCGAAGGCCGCGGAGTGGTTCAGGAAGGCCGCTGAGCAGGGCAGCGCCAGGGCCTGCTGCTACCTCGGCGGCATGTACAGTGCAGGGCTTGGCGTCAGTGAGGATTACGCAAATGCCGCGGAGTGGTTCAGGAAGGCCGCGGATCTCGGCGACGCTCTCGCCGAGAGCAGCCTCGGATACCTGTACCTCACCGGAAAGGGCGTGCAGAAGAATGACAGGGCGGCGCTCGGCTGGTACCTGAAGGCGGCGGAGCAGGGGCTTCCAGAGGCAGAGGCTGGCGTCGGCGGCATGTACGCCCTCGGACTGGGGGTGAAGCAGGATTACGAGGAGTCCGTTAAGTGGTACCTGAAGGCCGCAGGCAAGGGCTATGCCCCCGCTGAGGCTGTCATGGGCCACAGGTACCGCACCGGGCACGGCGTCACTGCTGATTACGCGGAGTCCGTGAGGTGGTTCAGGAAGGCCGCGGAGCATGGCAGCACTGACGCGGAGTACTGCCTCGGGGAGATGTACCGTGACGGCAGCGGCGTCGGGAAGGATGACGCGCTGGCCGTTTCCTGGTTCAGGAAGGCCGCGGAGAAGGGCTGGGCGCCTGCCGAGAACGCGCTCGGGGAGATGTACCGCTTCGGGTGCGGCATCGCAGAGGATCATGAGAAGGCTGTGGAGTGGTTCAGGAAGGCTGCTGAGCAGGGCTTCGATGAGGCGCAGTACAGCCTCGGCGACATGTACTCCCTGGGGCTCGGCGTCCCGTACGACATGAAGGAGGCTGCTAGGTGGTTTCGGAAATCGGCTGAGCAGGGCTACGGTCCCGCAGAGCATAACATGGGTGAGCTCTACCTTGGCGGCGAGGTCGTGCCTCAGGATTACGCCGAGGCGCTGAGGCTCTTCACTCTCGCTGCGGCAGACGGCTACGCACTGGCCGAGAACAGCCTTGGCTATATGCACATGGAAGGGCTGGGAGTCCCCAGGGACATAGACGCGGCAGTCAAGCTGTTCATGAAGGCCTTTGATCACGGCTATGTGAAGGCCGCGCTCAACCTGGGCACTGTCTTCAATGATGACAGCTGGTCCGGGCATGACTATGCGAAGGCTGCTGAATGGTACAGAAAGGCAGCGGAGCAGGGTGTTCCTGACGCGCAGTACAGCCTGGCGATGATGTACCAGGAAGGACGCGGAGTCAGCCATGATGACGCTCTTGCCGGGGAGTGGCTCAGGAAGGCCGCAGAGCAGGGGCATGGCGCTGCCTGCTATGGCCTAGGGGAGATGTACCTCATGGGCTCCGGCGTCAGCCAGGATTACAGTGAGGCGCTCAGGTGGCTTAAGGAAGCCGCGGATCAGGGCTTTGTGCTGGCCTGGTACAACCTTGGCGGAATGTACCTGAGGGGTGACGGCGTAGCTCAGGATTACGGCGAGGCGCTCAGGTGGTACAGGCTCTCGGCAGACAGCGGACTCCCGCCTGCTGAGTACGCGCTCGGCTACATGTACAGCGCCGGGCAGGGAGTGAAGCAGGATGATGCCGGGGCCGCCGAATGGTTCCGGAAGGCCGCGGAGCATGGATATCCGCCCGCACAGTTCAGCATCGGCGACATGTACATGCGCGGGAACGGAGTGCCGCAGGATTTTGCGGAGGGCAGGAAATGGTGCCTCATGGCCGCGGAGCAGGACAATGCCGATGCGGAAAGCCTGCTCAGCGTCATTTACCATGACGGGATCGGCGTGGAGCCTGATCCGGCTGAGGCTGTGAAATGGCTGAAAAGAGCGGCGGAGCATGGAAATCCTGTGGCTCAGTTCCGCCTTGCGCTCAGCCTTGTTCAGGGCGACGGAATGCAGCAGGATGCCAAAGAAGGGGTGAAATGGCTCATGAAGGCCGCGGAGCATGGATATCCGCCTGCAGTGGAGCTGGTAAGGCGCACTAGCAGCAGGATGAACCGGGAATCCTGAACTGAGCTCCGGTAGGCTGGCTGCTTCAGAAGAGCATTCTCCTGCAAGCCTGCAGAACATTTTTCAGCACTGCCGGGAGGAGGGGCAATGAAAGGCCTCTCCTTTCCGAACGCAGTGCCCTGGTACTTACGGGATGGTTTCAGGGGAAAGCCGTCAGTCCTGATCCTTTACTTCTTCATAATGGGTAAACTGCCTGACACTGCTGTCTCCGTTGAATACCAGGGCAAGCTTCAGGACAGGCTTTTGAGGCAGTGTGTCTCCGTATTTCCGGTCCTTTATCTGCCCGACCGCCTCACTTAGCTTCCTGCCGCAGTCAGCTTCACTTCCGGCGTACTTGAGCTCAAGTACCAGCCGCCGGCTGTCATATTCAAGGATAATGTCGCTTCTGCCTGATGCGCTCTGGACCTCCGTCCTTACCGGCTGATCTGCTCCGATGAAATACGCATGAAGCAGTCCCTGAATGGTTTTCTCATCCATGTGCTGGTAATTCTCATAGCTTATAGTGTTGAACAGCTCATTGAGCCTCTTAACAATATCGGCGGGACGGGCTTCAGAAAACAGCCTTTCATTCCTTATTTTGGAAAAATCGGCTCTGACAAAAATCCTGCGGACGAGAATCTTTTCGAACGAGCGCCGTACTTCCCTGTTGGGAATCCCGATGGTTACCTGGTTGCCGTCAGGAACAGGTGATTTCACCGTAAGGTATCCGATCTGGCACATCAGGACTTCCTGTCTCATGTCAAGCAGGGAGGAGGGGTCCCAGAAATCACTGAACCCGACATCAATATCCCCAGCATAGTCCTCAAGCCTGATGCTATGTGTTTCAAGATACTTTGCGAGTACTGTAGGCATGCCGCCGTTGTCATACCAGTAATTGCGGAAAACCATCATCCGTGTCTCGGCGGTCTCCTTGAAGAAATTGATGACTGACCACGTGGAGAACACTTTGTTCTCATAAAAACTGTCAAAGCAGTATCCGTCATATTCTTCGGAAAGCCTGTCCAGAAGCTCATCGCGCTCTGACTCTGTCACCTGTTCCTGAGGTTTGCCTTTCTCCAGTGATACAGCAAGGTCTATGTAGTCGGTGTAGTATTTTCTGATCTCTTCCCTGGTAAAGCCGGCTATTGCCGAAACCGGTTTGTAGTAGCTTAAATCCTTTATGTCAGAGCCTGCTGAGAAAATGGAGACGTCCTTCAGCCTTGTTACTCCTGTGATGCCAAGAAACCTGATGCTTGGATCGTCCTTCATGACCCCGTATAGGTTGCGGAGCTGAATTCTGAAATTTTCGTACAGTTCAGGATCGTTTATGCTCGCTGCAAGCTGTGAATCATACTCATCTATCAGAATGACTATCCTGATGCCATGTTCGTTCAGAGCTTTCAGCAGATCAAACAGAACCTCAACTGGACTGGGATTTGCTGTAATGCTGTCTGTGATGTTCAGTTTTCTTGCAAATAACCGGACATTCTTGCAGAACAGATTGGCAAATTCCTTGTAATCCTCGGTGTATTTGAGAAAATCAAACCGCAGCACAGGGTATTTGCTGTCAGTCCATTTATCATAAATCCACGTGTTCCTGAAATAAGGCTCGACACCGCTCTCAAACAGCGTTCCTATTGTATCGAGCATAAGGGACTTCCCGAAACGCCGCGGCCTTGAAATGAAAATCCTGTCGGTCTGGAGAAGGTTGAAGATTTGCTCTGTTTTGTCGATGTAGATAAGGTCTGATTTTATCAGAAGCTTAAAATCCCGAGTCAGTGCTATTTTTCTCATGCTCTTCCTCCGACAGCCTGGTCTCTCGCTCCATTGTACTTGAAACCTCACTCCGGCTTCTTAGTCCGAATCCTGATTTCTGATGTCTTCGGTTCTTTCATTTTGCTGTGAATTCATCACTGCTGCTCAGCCTTGGCTTATTCTGGGCCTGAGGCGCAGAATGTCTGACAGAACCGCATGTTTTCGGATCAGGTCAGCGGTCAAGACTGTTCTCATCAAGCAGGAAATCAATGAGGCCAATCCTCAGGATCCCTTTATCGTCAGTCCAGCTTTTCCCGTATGATTTGGAAACTACTATCTTCCTGAAGGAATCATCTATTGCCCTGAGTGATCTCAGCTCTGTCCTTTCCTTATCCGGATCATCCATGCTCAGCGCAGACTGGAGGTAGTAGATTTTGCTGCCTTTCCTTGCGACAAAGTCCACTTCACAGTTTTTCTGGTGCACTGCTTTACTGGCATCGGCCTCGCGGATTGCCACAACACCGACATCAACGGAATATCCTCTGACAAGGAGCTCATTGTAAATCAGGTTTTCCATTATATGAGTCTGTTCAATCTGCCTGAGTCCTAGCCTCGCATTTCTCAGGCCGATATCCGTGCAGTAATATTTGGAAGGATACTCAAAATACCTCTTCCCTTTTATGTCGTACCGTACAGCCTCGGAGAAAAGGAAGGCATCCTGAAGATACCTGAGGTAGCTGCTGACTGTCTCCCAGTCAACGTTAAGATTTCTGGTGCTTTTGACTGTTCTTGAAATTTTGCTCGCATTGGTGAGTGATCCGACGGAAGAGCACAGCGCGCTCGTCATTTCACGGAGGATTCCGGGATACTTAATCTGATAGCGTTCCTCTATATCCTTGAAATAGATTTCCTCAAACAGATCCTCAAGATACTGAAGCTTTTCCTCATCTGAACGGAGCTGTACAAGGTAAGGCATGCCGCCGTACATCATGTACTCATCGTACGCGTCCCTTTTATCCATGTCTGTTCCGTCAGCAAATTCCCTGAAGGAGAGCGGATAAACCTTAACAACGTCTCCTCTCCCTCTGAATTCCGTGCTGATATCCTTTGACAGCAGCTTTGAATTGCTGCCGGTGACGTAGATATCCACATTCTTATACGACAGGAATTCATTCAGCACTCCGTATATCCTGACCGGGGCATCAGTGCCGCGCAGCTCCCTGGATGAAATAGCGTACTGTATTTCATCGATCATAAGGTAAAAACGCCTGCCTGCATCCGAAGTCCTGTTCCGGATATAAATGGCCAGCTCCTTCGGATCCCGCAGCTGCGCATAGCGGTCCTGATCGAGGGCAATTGAGATGATGTCTTCCTCACTTACCCCCTCTGACAGCAAATGCTGCCTGAACAGCTCAAAGAGAATCGTGCTCTTTCCGCATCTCCTGATGCCGGTAATGATTTTGACACGTCCGTTCCACTGCTTGCTGATTATCTTATTTATGTAAGTGTTCCGCGCAATCATCAGCCTGTTTCCATAATCTAAACTTAGTCACTTTTGTGAGTAACTTTCGGTTATGACTGAATAATAGCATCTTTCCAAAAGTCAGTGTAAAAAGTGACTAAGTTTCGGGTTGAATTGAAAACCTGTTATGGTTGAGAGATATGCCTTCAGAACAGCGGAGGATCATCAATGTCCCTGCATTCTCCGTATCTCGGCCTCTGCATCATCTGCTGAAATGACCCGGCCTGCAGCAATCTCGTCCATGCCCAGCTGCAGCCGGAAATGATATTATAGGTTTCAGGGAAGGCTAGTCGCGCCCCGCGAGGGGTGCGTGAATTGAAACTTCGTCAAGCTGTTCTTTTGTCATGCATCAGATGGCAGCCGGCTTTCCGGCAGGCTGCCCGGCATCCCGGGAGACCGCCGCTGACAGGGCTTTTTCAAGGACCCGCTGCATCTCCCTGTTCGGAACTCCGAGCGTTACCGAACCCCCATCGGGAACCGGGGAATGAACGGTAAGGTACCCTGCGTCGCACAGGAGAACCTCAGGCTTCGTCTCGCGAAGGGATTGCCGATACCAGAAATCAGTCATGCGGACATCGATGTCCTGAAAAGAGCCATCTGACCCTCTTCTAAGACTCCCCGGGAAACCATCGGGAAATGATGGGACGGACCCGCTGCAGCCCAGGTAATCACCGAAAACCACCTTCCGGTTTTTCATGACATCCCGGAAGAAGCTGTTCACTGACCAGGTGGAGAACACTTTTCTCTCATAGAAACTGTCAAAGCAGTAGCCGCCGTATTCCTCCCCGAGCCTGTCGAGGAGCTCGTCGCGATCAGAGTCTGTCACCTCATCCTCCCTAATTCCTTTTTCAAGGGAAACGGCCAGATTCAGGTGGTGAATGTAGTATTTTCTGATCTCATTCCTGGTGAAGCCGGCAATTTCTGAAACCGGCATGCAGAAGGTCATGTCTTTGAAATCAGTGAGGTCTGAAAAAAGTGAGGGGTCCTTCCATCTGGAGGTTCCGGCCATGACAAGATACCTGATGCATGGATCGCCTTTCATGATGCCCTGCAGATCCCGCAGCATTTTCCTGAACCTGTCGTGGAGCTCTGGATTGTCGGAGTTCGCGGAGAGCGGCGCATCATAGTCATCAATCAGGATTACAATCCTTGTCTCTGACCTCTTCAGCTCGTGAAACAGAGTGAAGAGCGAGGCTCCCGGAGATCTGTCAGGAATGGAGCCTCAGAGGCCGAGCCTTTTCGCAAAAGACCTGATCTCCCCGATGAAACGTGCGGCAAAACCGTCATAGTCCGAGACGCCGAATTTCAGGAAATCAAGCCTCAGGACCGGACAGGTCTGCTCAGTCCATCTGTCATGGATCCAGGTATCCCTGAAATAGGGATCGACTCCGTATTCGAACAGCGTCTCTATGGTGTCAAGCATCAGGGTCTTGCCGAAACGGCGTGGCCTCGCGATGAAAGTCCTCCTGCTCCTCAGAAGTCTGAAAATCTGCTCCGTCTTGTCAACGTAGACAGAGCCTGAGTCTATGAGATCCCTGAAACACTGGGTCTGCGCAATTTTCACTTTATTTCCCTGGTTTGAGTAACCAGCCTGTCCGGACTTTAACGAAGAAAGCTGCATGGTGGAAGCTCCGTTAATAGGGCACACTGAGCAAAACCTGAGTCAATGAAACGAAAGCCTTTCATATGAGAGTTGTCATATAAGCCTTTGATTTTCTGGAATTGACAGCATATTCATCTGCGCGTCAGTCTGTCTGGCTGTCTCACTGCTTAAGACCGCCAATTTTTTTATAAATATCTCACCGTGATCCTGCAAATACAGTAAGAACAACGATTATCTTTCCATTTGAGACTGTATAAATCACCCGGAAATCACCTATTCGCATACGGTAATAAGCAGCATGTTTGCCTTTCAGCCTTTTTAAATCTGCTGACTCTGGGTGATCATTCAGCATGAGCTTTGTTATATCCTGCTCATAAATTTTACGTATATCCTCATGCTGCCTTAGAAATTTATCCGCAGCTTTCGCATACTTGATTTCAAACGAAAACATATCTCACCGTTCAGACAGTTATAGTTTTGCTTGAGGTGATAGTAAGATCATCATCCGAAAGCCCGCTAATCTTGTTAAGAAGTTCCTCTGTCTCTTCTTCAGAGGCGTCCTCAACGTTATGAGTCAGTCTGTAGAACGGATCGTTTTTCATTTCTGTAAGTTTGTCTTTTGCTGCCTCTTTGAAAAACTCGGTAATCGTCATATGAAAAACTTTTGCCACTTCCTTAATCTCTTCAAGCTCGGACGCATCCCATTTCATATTCAAAGCTTTTGTTGTCATAATTTTGCCTCCTCATTTTAAATGGCGCTAATTTACAATATATACCGTAAAGATTATAAAGCTGATATTTATTATTAACAATACCTGAAATCTGCAACTTTATACGTTTTGTTGTAAAGGTTACTTCTCAAAACATCTGCTTTACTCTGAGACTGGTCACACTTACAGCGCGCCTTCACGAGCATAATGTCCGGTGATGGGCAGATTTTACCGGTTCCGTGCATAATCCTCAGGATCGCGTGATTCTGCCGGCATCCGGCACAGAGCCGCCACAGCATATTCGTCATGACTTAAAGCAAACAAAGGGAACTGAGCACCATGAAAGACAGCAAGTCAGGCAGCCTGCCGTCAGGAGCAGGATCTTTAATACCCGGGTTTGAGGTGCCTCAGAGCCCGGTCTTTACCGTGGATTGGCGCGGCAGGAAAAAAGGCAGCCGGAGCGCTTCCTTGAGACGGGTGAGAAGTACTATTTCGGGGACGGTGCGGAGCAGGATTATGCTGAGGCCGTGAAATGGTTCCTGAAGGCGGCGGAGTTCGGCACGGACGCCTTACGCGACGGCATGCGATCTTAAACCTGAGCTTCAGAAGGACGAGATCTCTAAGTCTCTTCCCGGTCATGGACTAGGTTTTTATCCATATTCGGAAGTCGGGCACTTTGTTAGTAACTTTCTGTTGTTGGATATTGCCTCATATAACAATGGGCAGAGTACGAAATTGATTAGAGGGAACTCTTTCAGAACGAATTCCAAAACCAGAGCCTAAAATACGTGGGAGATCGGCCAAGAAGCCAGGATCAAAACGCCACCGTGGAAGACTACGCAAAAATCTGCAGCCTAAAAAGAGGACTGCTAGCCGGGTTTTATAGTCTCTGGATACTTTTATTCAGTATTCAGATATTTCGCCAAGTTGATTTTTAATGTCTCTGTGGCAATATATGATACGAGAAATGTAGACAGTATCGATCTTTGAATCTATGGTATAGAAAATTATATAGTTTTTGACAGGCATAAAGTGAACGCCTTGGCTATGCCATGGCTCCTCTTTGTACAGTGGATTTCGTTCCGGCATAACACCAAGCGTTTTGGCATTTGCCATAATGGTGTCTGTCATCTTTGCTGCTGTCTCAGGAACAAGAAGCGTATACGCAATATATTCATAGATATCCTGCAGATCCTGCTTGGCTCTAAAAGAGTAGGATATTTTCATTTGCCGTACATTCTCCGTATCTCAGCCTCAACTTCATCTGCTGAAATAACCCTGCCTGCAGCAATATCGTCCATGCCAAGCTGCAGTTCTGCGTCAATCTGTTTTTTTGTCATGTCATCGATTGCAACCGGCTTTTTGGAAGGCAGTTTCATCTCAAAGGGCATGCCGCGCTGGATAACTACCTGTCTTAAAAACATGCCTATGGCATTGGACATTGGAATTCCAAGATAGTTCAGGATTGTTTCAGCTTGTTCCTTTGTATCAGGATCAACACGCGTATATACATTTGCTGTTTTGGATATTATTCTTGCCATAACAACGCATCTCCCCTTTTTTATAGAGAATGTTATAACAAATGCTAGCTTAAAGCAATCTAATGTCAATCGAACAAAGAGTCAGTATCAGTTATTTCCCTGAACTGCGTGGTCATGAGATGAAAGCCCGTCTGTTGTCCATAAGACTGAAAATCTGCTCTGTCTTGTCGACGTAGATAGAGGCTGAGTCTATGAGATCCCTGGAACACTGGGTCTGCGCTATTTCCCTCATGAGCAGCCTCCTGCATATGTCTTTGCGGATTGTACCTGAAACCGGCCCCATGAATTGCCTGCTACCAGAGCGTGCCTGCAGTAAGGCCATCCGTGCTCGGCTGACTGTTCCTGCATATGGGACAGGTCACATTCACTGCACGCATTCACGGGCATAATGTCCGGTGAGACGTCAGAATTGAGAGGCGCGGCACTATGCGGCAGGGCACTGGTCCTGCCGCCACATGCGTCAGGCCTCAGAGGAAGAAGAAGGAACGGAGCACCATGAAAGACAGCAAGTCAGGCAGCCTGCCGTCAGGAGCAGGATCTTTAATACCCGGGTTTGAGGTGCCTCAGAGCCCGGTCTTTACCGTGGATTGGCGCGGCAGGAAAGCAGGCAGCCGGAGCGGAGACGCGGAGCGCTTCCTTGAGACTGGGGAAAAGTACTATTTCGGAGAAGGTGCGGAGCAGGATTATGCCGAGGCCGTGAAATGGTTCCTGAAGGCGGCGGAGCTCGGGGATGACTGGGCAGAGTGCTACCTTGGCGAAATCTACAGCAGAGGCAGGGGCGTGCGGCAGGACTGCGCCGAGGCCGCGAAATGGTACCGGAAAGCTGCCGGGAAGGGAAATGCCCACGCGCAGACCAATCTCGGGGTCATGTGCGTGCAGGGCCTTGGCATGAAAAAGAACATCGCGGAGGGTGTGGAATGGCTCAGGAAGGCCGCGGAGCAGGGAGAGCCTAATGCCTGTGCCGATCTCGGCATAGCATACAGCAGCGGGCAGGGCGTCAGAAGGAACAAGGCTGAGGCTGTTAAGTGGTATCTGAAGGCCGCGGAGCAGGGGCATGCCGAAGCGGCCTATATCCTGGGCTGTATGTACCATGGAGGCCGCGGCGTGCCGGAGGATCAGGGAAAGGCTGCGGAATGGTTCCGGAAAGCCGCGGAGCAGGGCCACGCCGAGGCGGAGTGCTCACTGGGCTTCATGTATCTGAACGGGGAGGCCCGGGGGAATGAAGGCGAGGCGGCAGAGCTTATCCGGAGAGCGGCGGAAAAGAACTGTCCCGAGGCCATGTGCATGCTTGGGCTCATGTACGGTGAAGGCACAGCAGTGCCACAGGATGACGATGAGGCGGTCAGATGGTACCGTAAGGCGGCGGACGCGGCCTATTACCCGGCCTGGACCGCGCTCGGGCATATGTACTTTGAAGGAAGAGGGCTTCCCGTGGACTATGCCGCGGCGGCGGAATGCTTCCTGAAGTCTGCGGTAAAGGGAGAGAAGGACGCGCAGAACATGCTCGGCGACATGTACCGGATCGGTCGCGGAGTACGGCAGGACTCCGCGGAGGCGCTGAAGTGGTTCAGGAAGGCCGCGGACCAGGGCCATCCCAGCGCGCAGAACTGCATCGGCGAGATGTACTGGAGCGGGCAGGGCGTCCGGCAGAACAGGCAGGCGGCTGTGCGCTGGTTCACGAAGGCCGCTGAAAACGGCGATCCTGACGCAGAGTGCAACCTCGGTGAGATGAACTTTGCAGTGAAGAAGAATTACGATGAGGCGGCGAAGTGGTACCGGCTGGCCCTGAAGCGGCGCGATGATCCCGAGACCGAGTTCATGCTCGCGGGCGTCCTCAATGAGGAGAGCTGGCCGGGGCATGACTACAGGGAGTCCGCGAGGCTCCTCAGGAAGGCTGCGGACAGCGGGCATCCCATGGCGATGTTCAACCTCGGGATGATGTACAAGGCGGGGCGCGGCGTGAGGCAGGACTATCCCCGGGCAGTGAAATGGTTCAGGAAGTCCGCGGATAAGGGATGCGCTGACGGCTGCTATGCCCTCGGCGCCATGTACTATGCAGGAATCGGCGTCAGCCCGGACCACAGAGAGGCGCTGAAATGGTACCAGAAGGCCGCGGATCAGGGCATTGCAGCGGCACAGAACGACGCGGCGGTCATGTACAGCAACGGCGACGGAACAGAGAAGGATGACGGAAAGGCCTTCAGGCTGTTCCTGAAATCAGCAGAACAGGGTGATCCGCTCGCGGAGAACGGCCTGGCGATCATGTACGCGGAAGGCACCGCCGCAGCGCAGGATTACGGTGAGGCCCTCAGATGGTTCATGAGGTCAGCGGAGCACGGCTGCGCAGAGGCAGAGGTCAATATCGCCAGAATGTACCTCCTGGGGCAGGGAGTTAAGAAGGACCGCGGCACAGCGGTGAAATGGATCAGGAAAGCCGCTGAGCACGGGAGCGTGACGGCGCAGTCCGCCCTTGGGAATATGTACATTAACGGAAAAATCGTACGGCAGGATCTTATGGAGGGGCTCAAATGGATGGCCAAGGCCGCCGCGCAGGGAGATGAGCGTGCCGGGGAGATTCTGAGGCATTTCACGCAGGGCTGATGAAATGAGGATTCTCGGTGGCATCAGAGGCTCCCTGTAGTTTCTGATGCCGGGATGAGGGCGGGACTTCCAGAGAAAAACCCGAAAGGGATGACCCGCTATGACACCCATGGCTGAATTAATGCTTGATTGATGAGTTTTTCACTGATATATTTAAGGAAAGATGAGGGATCGCAGCGCGGTCCCTCCGCAGGAAACGGGCTTCCAGCGGAAGCCTGACAGCCTCCCAGGCTGCCGCCTGCATTTTTACTCCGGGAATACCGGAACGAACTTCTCTGCGCCATTTCCGGCGCGAATAACTGAACATTTGAATGAAACAGCCGTGACGGCCGCAGGAGAGGGCATTGCCCTCGCCTTTCTGCCGTCTGCCTGAAGGTTTCCTCCTTCCTCTATGAGGCGGGAGGGCCGCGGCAGGGCTTTGCGGAAAGTGCCGTGAGGACAGGTCTGCACTCTTTCCGTCTGACCTTCTCTCAGGCTTCTCCAGCAGTCATGGCTTTTCCTGGACATGTGGTGAGCCGGCAGTAAGCCGGCCTGATGAACGATGTGGAGAAAAACTATGGATTATCAGGATCTTGAATTTGATAAAAAAACTTCAGTTTCCGCAAACCTGCCTGAGGCAAAGTCAGGAAGCATATCTGAAGCAAACCAGCATGGCAGCTCAGACGGACATCCTGATGCTGATGCCGGGCACTGTCTCGAAATGGCGGAAATGCACTTATCCGGGCAGGGAGCGGAGCAGAATTTCACGGAGGCGGTCAGATGGTTCCGGAAAGCCGCCGAGCTTGGCAGTGCCGCCGCCATGAACAGGCTTGGTGAAATGTACCTGAACGGCACCGGTGCTGAAAAGGACGCGGCCGAGGCCGTGAAATGGTTCAGGAAAGGTTCGGAGCTTGGCAATGCCGATGCGCAGAGCCATCTCGGCATAGCCCTGGTGAAGGGGGAAGGTGTTGAGCGCGACTTTACAGAGGCTATCAGATGGCTCAGGAAGGCCGCGGATCAGGGTATTCCAAGGGCCTGGAACTGCATAGGCACCATGTACTTTAACGGCGAGGGAGTGGAGCAGGATGATGCCGAGGCTGTTAAATGGTTCAGGAAAGCGGCTGAGAGCGGACTTGATTTCGGCCAGAACAACCTTGGGTGGATGTATGAGTACGGGTTCGGCGTTGAGCGGAACGATGAAGAGGCCGTCAAATGGTACCGCAAAGCCGCAGAGCAGGGGTTTGACGATGCACAGTTCAACCTTGGCACGGAACTGTTTTATGAAGATTTAACGGAGGCCATGAGCTGGTGGCGGAAAGCCGCAGAGCAGGGACATCCCGATGCTCAGAGGGAGCTTGGCGAGGTGTATTTGTCGCTGGGGAATGAGACAGAGTCGGCCAGATGGCTTCTTAAAGCAGCGGAACAGGGCGATGTCTATGCCGAGTGCAGCCTGGGTAGCGCGTACAAGGACGGCAAAGGCGTGAGCCGGAACTGTGCTGAGGCTGTCAGGTGGTACATGAAGGCTGCCGGACACGGCAGCTATGATGCGGCGTACTGCCTCGGCAGAATGTACTTTGAAGGAGACGGAGTCAGGCAGGATTATGCACAGGCGGCGGAATGGTTCCTGAAGGCGGCCGAGCGGGGATACTGCGATGCCCAGAGCATGCTTGGCATGATGTATTTCCGAGGCAATGGCGTGGAGCAGGATTATGCCGAGGCACTCACCTGGCTCAGGAAAGCGGCGGAGCAGGGAGACTGTGAGGCTCAGAACGGTCTTGGCCGGATGTACGAAGAGGGGAGAGGTGTCAGCCAGAATTACTCCGAGGCCGCGGAATGGTACCGCAAGGCGGCGGAGCAGGGCAATGCGTCAGCCCAGAACAGACTTGGTCTGCTTTATGATGACGGGCGCGGTGTCAGCCAGGATTACTTCGAGGCTCTTAAATGGTTCCGCAAAGCGGCGGAGCAGGGCGATGATGATGCCATGAACAATATCGGACTCCTGTATGAATACGGGGATGGTGTCGTTCAGAATTATCCTGAGGCAGCCTCGTGGTACCGGAAGGCTGCCGAACATGGGTACGCAATAGCCCAGTGCAATCTCGGAAACCTGTACCGTTCCGGGAATGGGGGCGTCAAGGACCTTGCCAAGGCGGCAGAATGGTACCGCAGGGCCGCCGAGCATGGTTATGCATATGCCCAGCTCGAGCTCGGACTTCTTTACGATTTTGGAAATGGCGTCAGACAGGATTATTCCGAGGCCGAACGGTTGTACCGTAAGGCTGCCGAGTCCGGACTTGCCGCTGCCAAGCATAATCTTGGCTTCCTGTATGAGACAGGGCACGGAGTAGTGCAGGATTATTCCGAGGCTGAACGGTGGTACCGGAAGGCCGCAGAACAGAATTACGCGGGCTCAATGAACAATCTCGGCCGCATGTACAGGATCGGCCGTGGCGTAACCCGGGATTACGGTAAGGCTCTTGAATGGTTCCGCAGGGCAGCCGGGCTTGGGAACACTTCCGCCCAGTGCAACCTCGGCTGGATGTATGAGTCCGGAGAGGGCGTCGGTAAGGATTACCAGGAGGCTCTGAGATGGTTCAGCATGGCTGCGGAACAGGGTGATGACAATGGCGAATACGGGCTTGGCTTCATGTACGAGAATGGGCGCGGAGTTCAGCATAATTACAGCGAGGCTGCGAGGTGGTACCGCAAAGCCTCAGAACAGGGATGTGTGCCTGCCCAGAACTGTCTCGGAGATTTGTACTGCAGCGGCTGCGGGGTGGAGTCTGACTGCGCTGAGGCGGCCAGATGGTTCTTCAAGGCTGCCGAACAGGGAAGCCCGTACGCGATGCTCAGACTCGGCAATCTGTACTGGTATGGATGGGGCGTAGAACAGAGCCTGGAGAAATCGGACAAATATTATGCTGCGGCTGCGGAAATTTACCGCAAGGCTGCTGATGGGGGAGATGCCTCAGCCCAGTATATCCTTGGAAGGATGGAGGTGTACGGACACCACAGGGCTGACTATGCCGAGGCTCTGAAATGGTTCGGCAAGGCTGCCGGTCAGGGCCATGCGGGAGCCATGGTTGAGCTGGGTGATATCTACCGCCTTGGAGCACAAGGTGTTCCGCAGAATTACCCCGAGGCACTCAAATGGTACCGCAAGGCTGCCGGTCAGGGCGATGCCGAGGCACAGATTACGATGGGCCGGGTTTATGAAAACGGCTGGGCCGGAGTGGAGAAGGATTGTGCAGAGGCCGTGAGATGGTACCGCAAGGCTGCAGATCAGGGCGATTCGAAAGCACAGCGGATTATGGGCACTGTCTGCCTCTCGGGAAAGGCTGTCGCGAAGGATAGCAGGGAAGCACTGGAATGGCTGCGCAAATCAGCCGCTCAGGAAGATCCTGACGGGGAATACAGGCTCGGCAGAATGTATTACTCCGGCGAAGGCGTGGAGCAGGATTATGCCAGGGCGGCAGAACTGTTCAGCATGGCGGAGAAAAAGGGAAACCGGTCGGCCGGATATTGCCTTGCCTATATGTATGAGACCGGACAGGGTGTGAAGCGTGACATGGATCGGGCTGAGAAATGGTTCAAAGATCACGCTGAACCGTACAGTAACGCAGAGTTCAGGTACTTTGACATGGCAAGGAAAAAACTGTTCTGGAAGGCGGCTGAGGATGGAAATATTTACGCGCAGGTAATGATGGGCAGCTGCTACGAGTACCGCCCCTGGGATAAGGAGGACAGGCTAGAGACCATAAAATGGTATCGTATGGCCGCGGAGCAGGAGGATGCAGAGGCAGAGGAGCGTCTCGGTCATATGTATGAAGAAGGCTGGGGCGTGAGGCAGGATTATGCTGAGGCGCTCAGGTGGTACCTTAAGGCTGCTGCGCAGGGGCACTCAGGCGCCGAAAAGAGCATCGGGAGCATGTACTCTCATGGGCTTGGGGTGGCGCGGAATGATGAAGAGGCAATGAGGTGGTTCGTGAAATCCGCAGAGCGGGCAGATCTCGATGTCAGGATTGTTCTGGGGCGCCTTTGCCCGAGAGGTAATGACAGTAGAAACCAGTATCTGCTGTACCGCATTGTGCAGATGAAAGGCTGCTCTTCCGCTGAAGAGGAAATCGGTGATATGTACCGCAACGGAGCCGGCGTGAGCATTGATTATGCCGAGGCGCTGAGATGGTACCTGAGGGCATGGGAGCACAGAAATTACGGATACATGCCGCAGCCGGGGTACCGCGAATTCTCAGGGCTGCTCCTGAAAGCCGCGGAAGACGGTGATGCCCGTGCACAGTTCCGCCTTGGCCTGGAGTATGAGGATGACAAAAACTGCGGGGAAGCGCTTAAGTGGTACCGCAAAGCAGCGGAGCAGGGGAATGCTGCCGCACAGTATAAACTTGGCAATATGTACGAATTCGGGCATGGCGTTGAGACGAATAAGGCTGAGGCCCTTCAGTGGTACCTTAGCTCAGCCGGGCAGGGATACAGCATGGCACTTTCCGAATTCACGGATTCTGACTTGCCGGAATCATATCTCCGTCTCAGGCTTGAATTCCTCCGGAATGCCTCGGAAGAAGGCAGTGCCTTCGCCATGGATCTTCTGGGCAGCATTTATGAGAATAGGCAAAAAGACTGCTGGGAAGCGCTTAAGTGGTACCGCAGAGGCGCAGAGCTGGGCAATGCAGCGGCTCAGTTCGACCTGGGGCGCATGTACAAATACGGAATCGGTACTGAGCGCAACTGCGCGGAGGCGCTCAGGTGGTTCCGCAAGGCTGCGAGGCAGGGGAATGCGGATGCCGTGGCAGAGATCCTGTAAATCTTATGGATGTATGACGGGCAGATGCCTGCTGAACCGCAGCTGCCTCCGCGGCACGTCATCGGTAGTTCATGCGCCATGTCGCATGCTGAATAAGCTGCCGCGGCCTTTTTCGGCATGGGTGATTAAAAAAGAAAGACGGAGGTATGTTCATGGGAAAGAATGGCCCTGCAGGGGAAAAGATCATGAGCGGGGTGCGCATGCACATGCCGCGCTGGGAGCACTCATGGGAAGATTCCGAGGTCATCCGCTGGTGCCGGAAGGAGGCTGCCGGGGGCAATGCGGACGCAGAGCTGCTCCTGGTACTCATGGAGCGTTATGGCTCCGGTGACGTGAAGGACAGCAGAGAGGCGGAGGAGCTGCTCACGAAGGCCGCTGAGCAGGGCTCGGCAGTTGCAGAGGCGGCGCTCGGTGAGATGTTTGACAGCAGTGAGGATTACGCAAAGGCTGCGGAGTGGTACCGGAAGGCCGCTGAGCACGGGATACCAGCAGCAGAGACCTGCATGGGCGATCTTTGCCTTGAGGGCCATGGCGTCAGTCAGGACTATGCCGAGGCGCTCAGGTGGTACCAGAAGGCTGCGGATCAGGGTGATGCCATCGCGGCGAACAATCTCGGCACACTGTACCTTGACGGCCTGGGCACGGAGCAGGATTACGGCAGGGCGATGAAATGGTTCAAGAAGGCCGCCGGGCAGAATGAGCCGGCTGCGATGATAAACCTCGGCAACATGTACTACGAGGGGCGCGGCGTCAGGCAGGACGCGGGAAGGGCATTCAGGTTTTACCGGAAGGCCGCCGATCTCGGAGATGCCGGGGCGCAGTCCACCGTAGGCGACATGCTGGTTCAGGGGGACGGCGTCGCGCAGGATTACGACAAGGCTGCCGCGTGGTACCGGAAGTCTGCGGATCAGGGCTTTGCCTCAGCCCAGTACAACCTAGGTGTCATGTATCTTGAGGGGATCAGCGTCAGGCAGGAGCTGAAGGAGGCTCTGAGGCTCTTCACGCTGGCCGCTGATCAGGGCGATGCCAATGCGCTGTTCAACCTCGGCACGATGTACCTCCTGGGGCATGGAGTCAGGAAGGATCCCGCCGAGGCGCTGAAGCTCTTCATGAAAGCCGCGGATCAGAACCACCCCAGCGCAGAAGTCAGCATCGGCGGAATGTACCGGGAGGGGCTCTCCGTCAGTCAGGATTACAGCGAGTCACTGAAATGGTACATGAAGGCCGCTGATCAGGGCAGCATGGAAGGGCAGTACAACGTCGGCCTGATTTACATGCAGGGGCTCGGCGTCAGCCGGGATCCAGAAGAGGCGTGCAGATGGTTTGAGAAGGCCGCGAAACAGGGCGATCGGGATGCTGCCGTATGCCTTGCAGCGCTGCGGCTCGATGCCGGGGAGCTCAGCGGCACGGATATCTCCGGGGCACTTTCAGGGCTTTTCCGGAATGATGGGGATGAGGAAGACGGGTGAGACGATCCTGGTTTCAGGCGGCTGTTCCGTACACAGTGAGGAGAGCGCAGAATGACGCTCTGTGAGGCACTGAGGCAGATTCTGGATAAATACGGCCCGAATGCCATAAAGGAGAGGCGCCTCGATGAGCTGCTTGCCGGTACCGGGATATCCTGCGCTCCGGGGATCATGATGGTGATCCGGGCATTCTCGGATGACGGCTCCCGAAGTGAGCTCTTCGGGCCGGACTCAGGCGAGTGCGGCGCTGACTTTATTGTCAGTGCAGGCAGCGTCAAGCGGGAGCTCATCAGGAAGCACGGCTTCCGGAGGAGCGATGCTGACTATGTCATCGACTCTGTCACCTTCGCCCTCGGGTACAGGGACATCCCGCCTGACGAGCCGGAGAGCGAGGACGGCGAGAGCCTTTCTACTGTGTCAGGCGCCGCGCGCCAAGCCTGGGAGCACGCCCCGGAGAAGACCCGCTCGGCAGAGGAGTGCCGTGAGGCCGCGGAGAACGGCGATCCGGACGCACAGTACTGGCTTGGCGTCAGGTACCGCGACGGCATCGGCGTGAGTCAGAACTACAGGGAGGCCTGGACGTGGCTCAGGAGGTCCGCGGGACAGGGCGATGTGTGCGCCGCAGCGGATCTCGGGGAGTTCATGCTGAGCGGTCCGGACAGGGGAAAAGCAGATGATCAGGCCGAAAAATGGCTCCGCCTCGCGGCAGAGAAGGGGAATGCCAGGGCAGAGCACGGCCTCGCGCTCATGTATGCCCGCGGCACATGCGCAGGCGGAACTGACCTCAAAAAGGCCTTTGAGTTCTTCCTGAAGGCTGCGGAGCAGGGAGAGCCGGACTCCGCGTTCAATGCCGGACTCATGTACTGGCAGGGCATAGGAGTAAGCTGCGATCGTGACATGGCGGTCAGATGGCTCAGGAGGGCCGCAGAGCTCGGGAGCGCCGCAGCGGAGACTGAGCTCGGCAGTATGTACGGCGCGGGGAAAGGCGTCAGGCAGGACCGGAAGGAGGCGCTCAGGCATTACCTCCGGGCCGCGGAGCAGGACTATGCAGACGCGGAGTACAACCTAGGATGCATGTACTTTGAGGGCGCCGGCGTGTGGCGGGACTGCAGGAAGGCCATGGAATGGTTCCGGAGGGCTGCCTGGCATGAGGATGCGGAGGCGATGTACAGGCTTGGCCTTGTCTGGAGCGATGAGGACTGGGAGGGGCATGACTATTCCAGGGCTGAATGGTGCTTCAGGTGGGCAGCGGAGGAGGGCTTCAGGGAGGCGCAGTACAGCCTTGCAGAGATGTACCGGGACGCGCGTGGCGTGGAGAGGAACGACTGGGAGTCCGCGAGATGGTTTCAGGCAGCAGCGGAGCAGGGGCATGCCGGGGCGCAGTTCATGATGGGCTCAGCCTGCGAGTCCGGAGAGGGTGTCCCTGAGGACTGCGCAAAGGCTGCGGAGTGGTACCTGAAGGCCGCGGAGCAGGGGAACGTGACAGCCGGATACAGGCTCGGCTGCCTCTATATGAAAGGAAAAGGCGTGAGGCAGGACTATGAGGAGGCGCTCAGGTGGTTTGAGAAGGCCGCGGCGCAGGGCGAAGTGCAGTCGATGAAGAACCTCGGCTGGCTCTATGAGGAGGGGAAGGGCGTCGCGCAGGACTTCAAAAAGGCCCTCAGATGGTACCGGAAGGCCGCCTCCCTCGGGAACGCGGATGCTGAGAGCGGGCTTGCCGGCATGTGCCGGGACGGGAAGGGCACCGCGAAGGATCTGAAAAAGGCAGCTGAGCTGTACCGGAAGGCCACGGAGCATGGCAGCAGAAACGCTGGGAGCGAGTCTGCCGGTCTCTCCTGGGAGCAGTGAGCTGCGCGCCTTTCCTCTTTCCCGGACTCACTCCGGGACATATGCCACGGCATTAAATAATCCATAATACGGCACAGGCTGTCACAACAGCGCAATTCTGCTGTATTTCCGCTCCGGAACGGGCTAAAGTCAGAGGAGCTTTCTGGGACGGCCTGGTCAGCACGCGCTTTTCCCCGCCGCGTGTTCCGGGTGAACAAAGATATCGTTGTCCATTACAGAATGCCCGTTTTTAACTGAGGACAAAGACATGCAGAACGACATTTTTTCCGGCCTTCCTTCCGGCTCCCTCTTTACCGTCAGCTGGCGCGGCAGCCGCGGGACGGAGCGCCGCGGCGCGGATCCGGATCACGCGCTTGAAATGGGCGAGATGTACTATTTCGGACAGGGCGCGGAGCAGAACCTCGCCGAGGCGGCGAAATGGTTCAGGAAGGCTGCGGAGGAGGGAGATCCGGAAGCAGCGGGATACCTCGGTGAAATGTACTACCAGGGGAGCGGCGTCAGGCAGAACTTCGAGGAGGCCCTGAAATGGTGCCTGAAGGCCGCCGGGCAGGGGAATGCCGGCGCTGCGTCATGCCTCGGCCTCATGTACCAGAACGGACGCGGCACGGAGAGGGACGCCGGCGCGGCCGCAAAATGGTACCTGAAGGCGGCGGAACTTGGAGACGGCACGGCCCAGAATAATCTTGCCTGCCTGTACTGCGGGCCGGAAGAGCCCGGGACTGACTACGCCGAGGCTGCGAAATGGTTCCTGAAGGCGGCTGAGCAGGGCATCCCGTCCTCGGAGTGCAACCTCGGCACACTCTGCGAGAACGGCATGGGTGTCAGTCAGGATTTCGGCGAGGCCGCCGGGTGGTACCGGAAGGCGGCTGAGCGGGGGTACGCGGAAGCGGAGTTCCGCCTCGCACGTCTCCTTTTTGACGGAAAGGGAGTGCCGGAAGACAGGGACGGGGCTCTTGAGCTGCTCCGGAAGGCCGCGGATCAGGGGCATGCCGGGGCCGGGCGCAGCCTGGGCGAGCTCTACCTTTCCGGGAACGGCGTCACGAAGGATGAATCAGAGGCTTTCAGCCGGATCAGCGATGCGGCAGGGAAGGGGGACGTGAGGGCCGAGATGCTGCTCGGCAGCATGTATCTGAACGGCACCGGCACGGCCCGCAATGACAGCCTCGCCGCCGAATGGCTCCGGAAAGCGGCCGATGAGGGGGAGCCCGCGGCCCAGAGAATCCTCGGCGACATGTTCCTGAAGGGAAAGGGAGTACCCCGTGACTGTGGCAGGGCAGAGAGATGGTACATCGAGGCCGCGGCAGGGGGCGACAGGGAGGCGTGCAACAGCGTCGGAGACCTCTACCGCAGGGGGCTTTTCGTTGAGCGGAAGTTCGCTGTGGCGGTGATGTGGTACTCACGGGCTGCGGCAAAGGGATGCGCCGCGGCGCAGAACAGCTTCGGCAACATGCTTTTCTACGGGCTCGGAATCATCGGCGATCCGGATCAGGCGATGAGGTGGTACCGGATGGCGGCGAGGCAGGGCTGCACGGCCGCGAAGGAGAGCCTTGAGTACATGGAGAGCCACGGTTACGGCAGGAATGGCAGCAGGGTGATGCCCCAGGGGGCTGCAAAGATGCTTTATGACCAGGCGATGAAGGGTGATGCCGATTCACAGTACTGGCTTGGCAGCATTTACTTTGAAGGTGACAGCTGCAACGCGCAGGATTACCGCGATGCCGCGAAATGGTACTTCAGGGCCGCGAGAGGGGGCAGTGCCTCCGCCATGTGCCGCATAGGCCGCATGTACCAGGAGGGGCTCGGCCTCGGGCAGGACGATGAGGCGGCAGCCGGATGGTTCCTTGAGGCCGCGGAGAAGGGGCACGCGGAGGCTGAGAGGCGCATCGGACTGATGTACAGGGACGGGCTCGGCGTGGAGCGGAGCATTTCCGAGACCCGCAAATGGCTCGGAAGGGCCGCGGAGCAGGGTGATACGGACGCCAAAAAGGAGCTTGAGCTGCTGGGGAGTGAAGCCTGATCAGAGGTTCAGGCGGCCGGGCGGAGCATGGCACCATGCGCCATCACATCTGATGCCGGCAGGAAAGGAAGCGGAACTTCGCCCGGGCCGCAAAACGGTTCAGAAAGGCCGCGGAGCATGGAAATCAGAAAGCGGCTGAAAAGCCCGTAGAATTTCAACTGCAGGAGAATGGGAATGAAGCTTTATGAGGCACTGCAGCAGGTTATCGGAGAGTACGGCATCACTGTCATCCGGGAGAGGCGCCTTGCCGGCCTTCTCTCCGGCCTCGGGGTGCTCGGCTCGGCCGGGATCCGGAAGGTAATGGAGGCCTTCGCCGCTGACGGCTGCGGGAAAGCATTTGGCAGCCTCCAGCCCGGAGAGAGCGGGACTGACATCATGGTTCAGGCCGAAAGCATCAAGGAAATCCTTATCAGGGATCACGGCTTCAGCAGAAGCGATACTGACTATGCAATAGACTCCCTCACCTATGCCCTGGGACTCAGGGACATGCCGCCTGACGCGCTGCGCTCCGGGCCTCCGGCATCCGGAGAAGACGCTGCAGAAAGGATACTCAGAGGCTCCGTTGAGCGACATGCTCTCTGGCAGCACTCCTGGGATGATACTGAGACGATCGAAAGCTGCCGCAGGGCCGCAGAGGGAGGAGACTCAGACGCACAGTTCTGGCTCGGCCTCGCATACCGCTACGGGCACGGCGTCAGGCAGGACTGCAGAGAGGCGGTCAGATGGCTCCTGAAATCCGCGGATCAGGGTGATGCGCGCGCACAGGCGGAGCTCGGAGATCTCTGCTCAAAGGGCATCGGAGTCACGCAGGATTACGGTGAGGCCGAGAAATGGTTCCAGAAGGCCGCGGAACAGGGCAATACCGACGCGGAGAACAACCTCGGCTTCCTGTACATCCGCGGGCTTGGAGTCAGGCCTGATTATAAAAAGGCCTTTGACTGGTTCATGAAGGCTGCGTCTCATGGCGAGCCGACAGCAGTGTACAACATAGGCAGGATGTACGCTGAGGGAGCCGGGGTTGAGGCGGACAGCGCCGAGGCCGTGAAATGGTACCGGAAGGCCGCTGATCTCGGGAACGCAGACGCGCAGAACAACCTTGGCAATATGTACAGTGAGGGAAACGGTGTCAGACGGGATCCGGGAGAGGCCTTCAGATGGTACATGAAGGCCGCGGAGCAGGGATGCGCGGCAGCGGAGATCAACCTCGGCAGGATGTATGAGGACGGAGACGGCGTCAGCGTGAGTTTTGCGAAGGCCGTGAAATGGTACCGCAAGGCCGCGGATCAGGATAATGCTGAGGCAATGTACAGCCTCGGCGTCATGTACAACGATGAAGGCTGGACAGAGCATGACTATGCCGAGGCCGCGAAATGGTTCAGGGCTGCCGCGGAGGAGGGCGTCATGGAGGCGCAGTACAACCTCGCCAATATGTACCGGGACGCGCGCGGCGTGGAGAAGGACTACAAAGAGTCCGCGAAATGGTTCCTGGCAGCGGCCGAGCAGGGCTATGACGAGGCGCAGAACTGGATGGGCGTCATTTACCAGTTCGGCGAGGGGGTGGAGCTCAACTGCGCAAAGGCCGCAAAGTGGTACCTGAAGGCCGCCGCGCAGGGGAACGTGCTCGCGGAGTACAACCTCGGATACCTCTACAAGACCGGAAAGGGCGTCGCGCAGGACTACGCCGAGGCCTTCAAGTGGTATGAGAAGGCCGCGGCGCAGGGCGACTCGCAGTCGATGAAGAACCTCGGCTGGCTCTATGAGGAGGGGAAGGGCGTCGCGCAGGACTTCAGGAAGGCTCTCAGGTGGTACCGGAAGGGAGCATCCCTTGGCAACGCGGCCGCGGAGAACGGGCTTGCCGGCATGTACCGGGACGGGAAGGGAGTCCGGAAGGATCTGAAGAAGGCGGCTGACTGGTACCGGAAGGCCGCGGCGCACGGGAACAGGAACGCGGCGAAGGAGCTTGAGCTCCTTGAGAAAGGCATCTGAGAAAGGAGAGACTGAAATGAACCTTGACGAGGCACTCGGAGAGCTTGTCAGAAAATACGGTGCGCCGGTCATAGGCGAGGGGCGCCTTGCCGGCCTCCTTTCGGATCTCGGGGCGCTTGATGATCCGGAGATGAGGAAGGCTGCGGAGGCCTTTTCGGCGGGCTGGTACGGGAAGGAGCTCCTGAGGCTCACCGAAAGGGCAAAGGGCGCCCTGCCGGCCGTTTGGGACGGAATAGCCGAGGCGATGTCGGCGAACCACGGCGCGGATGCCGGGGCAGCGCGGCGTTTTGCCGCGAGCGCGGCAGAGGCCGTCCGCAGGGCCGGAAGCCCGTCGGGTGCGGCTCCTTCGCATAGAGCGGACACTGATGTGAGCGGCGCGCCAGTCAGGCTTCCGGGCGGATCGCAGCAGCAGCCTGTCCTGTTTGAGCACTCCTGGAGTGACGCAGAGCTCCTGGAAAAGTGCCGGAAGGCAGCAGCAGAGGGCGACGCTGAGGCGCAGCGCTTTATGGGCGAGGCCTTCCGCTACGGGCGCGGCGTTGAGCAGGATTACGGCGAGGCTATCGGCTGGTTCCGGAAGTCGGCTCTGCAGGGCAACATGTACGCAGAGGCGCAGCTCGGCGACATGCACCTCTTCGGGCTCGGCACGGAAAAGAATAATGAGGAGGCCTTCAGATGGTACCTGAAGGCGGCTGAGCACGGACACGCTGAGGCACAGAACAACGTCGCGTTCCTCTTCATCAACGGCCTCGGCACGGAGAAGGACGACGCGAAGGCCGCAGAGTGGTACCGGAGGGCAGCGGAGCAGGGGCTTGCGCCCGCGGAGCTCAACCTCGGCGATATGTACCGGGACGGCACCGGCGTGGAGCAGGATTATGAGGAGGCGGTGAAGTGGTACCGGAAGTCCGCGGAGCAGGGGATGCCGGAGGCGCAGAACAATCTCGCCGGCATGTACTTCTACGGGCAGGGAGTTGCAGAGGATTGCCGGGAGGCCGCGAAGTGGTACCGGAAATCCGCGGAGCAGGGCAATGCCGGAGGGGAGGCAGGCCTCGGCTGGCTGTATTTCTGCGGGCTCGGGGTGGAGGAGGACCGGGATGAGGCGGAGCGCCTCTGCCGCGATGCCGCAGGGAAGGGCAGCGAGGCTGCCTGCAGCGTCCTCGGCAGGATCTGCCTCTCGAAAGGCGGGGAAGAGGATTGCCGCGAGGCAATGAAGTGGCTCAGGCAGGCGGCTGACCGCGGGAACGCCGAGGCAGAGCTCATGGTCGGAGACCTCTTCAGGCACGGGCTTGGCGTCGCGGAGGATCCATCTGAGGCAGCGGAGTGGTACCTGAAGGCGGCAGATCACGGGAATCCCGAGGCAGAGGACACGCTCGGCTGCATGTACATGAACGGGGAAGGCGTGGAGAGGGATCCCGGCATGGCGCTCGGGCTCTTCAAGGCGGCCGCTGAGCAGGGCGAGTCCAGTGCGCTGCTCCATATCGGGAGGTTCTGCTATGAGGCGGCTGACGGAGATGAGGACCTCCGGGAGGCGGCGGAGTGGTACCGCATGGCCGCTGAGAAGGGGGAGCCGGCCGCGGCGTATGACCTCGGCGTCATGTACCTCAATGGCGAGGGAGTCGGGCAGGACAGCTCCGAGGCGCTGAGGCTCTTCCGCTCGGCCGCGGAGCAGGGGATGCCGCAGGCGCAGTACAACCTCGCGCTGATGTACAAGAACGGGAACGGAACGGAGAAGGACGACCTCGAGGCCCTCCGGTGGTTCCGTGAGTCCGCGGAGCAGGAGTATGCCGAGGCGCAGAACTGGATGGGCGTCATCTATCAGTTCGGCGAGGGCGTGGAGCTTGACTGCGCGAAGGCTGCTGAATGGTACCTCAAGGCCGCGGCGCAGGACTGTGCGCTTGCCGAGTACAACCTCGGATATCTTTACAAGACCGGAAAGGGAGTCAGACAGGACTACGCTGAGGCATTCAGGTGGTACACGAAGGCCGCCGCGAATGGCGACTCGCAGTCGATGAAGAACCTCGGGTACCTCTATGAGGAGGGGAAGGGCGTCAGGCAGGATTTCAAGAAGGCTCTCGAGTGGTACCGGAAGGGCGCGGATCTCGGAAACGCGGCCGCGGAGAGCGGGCTGGCCGGCATGTACCGGGACGGGAAGGGCGTCGCGAAGGACCTGAAGAAGGCCATTGAGCTTTACCGCAGGGCTGCTGAGCACGGGAACAAGTACGCAGAGAAGGAACTTGATCTCCTTCTGGGAAAGGGCTGAGGCGCTCCGGTGCGGAAGGAAGGTTTTCAGCGCTGGAGCGGTCATAAAAGGCCGTTTCCTGAAACCTGAGTTTTTCTTTCCGGCATGCCTCTGCTAAAGTAGCCTGCAGTATGGGGAGGAAAAGACTTATGGACAGCAGCCTGCTTAATCTGGATTTCGGGCCGGTATCAGTCGGGAGCCTCACTGCCCGCTCCGGCCGGATCATGACCGTGAGCTGGAAGGGCGGCAGCAAGCCTGAAGGCGCAGCCGCAGGGCCGGGGAGCTCCCTTGAGATGGGCGAGATGTACTATTTCGGTGAGGGCCGGGAGCAGAACCTCACCGAGGCCGCGAAATGGTTCAGGAAGGCCGCGGCTGAGGGCGACGCCGACGCGGAGAACTACCTCGGCGACCTGTACTACTACGGGCGGGGCGTCAGGCAGGATTACCGGGAGGCGGCCGGATGGTACCGGAAGGCGGCTGAGCAGGGCAATGCCGACGCCGCGTCATCCCTCGGCCTGATGTGCCACAGGGGCCGCGGCGTGGAGTGCGATGCCGCCGAGGCCGTGAAGTGGTACCGGATGGCCGCTGAGCAGGGCAGTCTCCTCGCTGAGAACAACCTCGGCTGCCTCTGCTGCAGCGGCGACGGGACGGAGCAGGACTATGAGGAGGCGGCCGTCTGGTTCAGGAAGGCTGCGGAGCAGGGCAATGCCGAGGCGCAGTGCAACCTCGGCAACCTGTACTCGGGCGGGCGCGGCGTGGTGAGGGATTACGCGGAGGCCGCAAAATGGTACCGGAAGGCCGCGGATCAGGGGCATGCCGACGCGCAGTTCCTCCTTTCCATACTATTCCGCGAGGGATGCGGCGTGCCGAAGGATCCCGCCGAGTCCCTGAGGCTCTGCCGGCAGTCGGCGGATCAGGGGCATCCCGGCGCCGAGTACCGCCTGGGCTTCACGTACCTCTTCGGCGATGAGTCTCTGCGCGATGAGGAGGAGGGGGTAAGGCTTATCCGGGACGCGGCCGCTAAGGGCGATACAGTGGCGAAGTCCATGCTCGGCTACATGCACTCCATCGGCATGATCGTCGGGCATGACGATGAGCTTGCCCTGAGGCTTCTCAGGGAATCCGCGGACAAAGGTGATGACACCGCGGAGAACAATCTCGGCGACATGTACCGGACCGGGCATGGCGTGCCCCGGGACTATGAGGAGGCGCTCGGGTGGTACCGGAAGGCGGCCGAGAAGGGGAACGCCATGGCCTCAAACAATATCGGCGACATGTACCGGAAGGGACAGGGAGTTCCGAGGAAGTGCGCAGTAGCCGCGACCTGGTACATGAAGGCGGCCTGCCGGGGGAATGACGCGGCGCAGAACAGCCTCGGCGACCTCTGCTTCTACGGGCTCGGGGTGTGCTATGACCCCGATCAGGCGATCAGGTGGTACCGGATGGCAGCTGTCCAGGGAAACAGGGCTGCGAAGGCCAGCCTCGAGTACATGGAGAGCAGCGGGTACGGCCGCGGCGGCCGGGGTCCGGGGCCCCGGGGGTTTGCCAAGATGCTCTGGGAGTCCGCGATGAACGGTGACGCGGAGTCGGAGAACTGGCTCGGCGACATCTACCTCAGTGGCGACAGCGACATTGAGGCGAACTGGCGCGAGGCCGCCAAATGGTACTTCAGGGCCGCGGTGCGGGGCAATGCCGCCGCGAAATGCAGCCTCGGCCACATGTACCTTGAGGGGCACGGCTTTTCCCAGGACTATGAGGAGGCCGCGTCATGGTTCCGCGAGGCCGCCGAACAGGGGAACGCCAACGCGCAGAGCAACCTCGGACTCCTGTACAGAAACGGGCATGGCGTGCCGCAGGACTACGCCGAGTGCGGGAAGTGGTACCGGAAAGCCGCTGAGCAGGGAGACTCTGAGGCGGAGAACAACCTAGGCTGCATCTACTCTGACGGCCTCGGCGTCACCAGGGACTATAAGGAGGCGCTGAAGTGGTTCCGGAAGTCCGCACTTCACGGGAACGCCTCGGGGCAGCTCAACCTCGGGCTCATGTACCGGGACGGGCATGGCGTGGAGAAGGATCACGACGAGGCCGCGAAATGGTTCTTCCGGGCCGCGGAGCAGGGGAGCGAAGAGGCCGAGAAGGAGCTAGCGAGGCTCAGATCAGAGTCATCGGGGCTCTTTAAGGAAGAGTGACGCTGTTCCTGACGGCGGCCTTTGCAGTTTACAGAGACATTTCAGTTTTACAGTTATGTACTAGAAATGACGCTTCTGATTTTCCCGAAGCATCCTTTAAAGTGCCATCGCTGTAAGAAGTCGTCCGAGGACGAGCTGAAATCAATTAAGACTAAGAATAGTTCCGGCGCTGTTTCATACGAAAACATCCGGATTTTCATCAGCAGCCTGCGCTGGCATGCAGCTGCTCTGGTTTGAGCAACTGAATCCTACGGGCTGTCTGAAGTGAAACTGATGTTTAGTACATTTTACTTGGTTGAAAGAGTTCTATAAATTGATTAATTTATATAACTTGTTGAATTAGCAATGTTTTATAAAATTTACAGCAGTTTATAGTACATGGCTTTGAAAAACTCAGATTAAAGGGCTCTATTATCGCCCGGCCTGAACACAGATTCCCAGTCCATAAGACTGCAGTGGGTCTGGATTGCTGAAGCAGGCGGCAGGCCAGTGCTTTCCGGCTGCGCTGTACAGAATACGTGGAAATTCAGACCTGTCAGAATGCGGCAAAACTGCTAACCATCGTCTTTTGTTTTGATAAAAACAGCATTATTTTTGGTAAAATTCAAAGAAAACTGCTATTTTTGTAAAAAATTGACATAAAACAGAGTTAAATCATGATTATTCAGTTTTCTTTCGGAAACGTTCTGTCTTTCAAGGAACCTGCATGTCTGTCCATGGTGGCAACATCACTCAAAGAACCGAAAGTGGCGAATAACCCGGTAATAACAGTTGGCGATACCGGTATCGGGTTGCTCTGCAGCGCAGCGGTTTTCGGGGCAAATGCCTCTGGGAAATCCAACATAATCAAGGCTTTTCGCTTCTTCAAGGATTTTACGGTCAATTCTTTTGGAAACGCGAAGGCAGGCAGATCAGCCGGTATTGAAAATTTCCGCCTGAATTCAGAGAGCATTGCAGAGCCATCGTCATTTGAGCTTATCTTCCTCTGCAATGAAAACCGCTACCGTTATGGCTTTGAGGTATTGAACAGCTCAGTGAAGATGGAATGGCTTTACTGCAAGTCAATCCGCAAGCGCGCCAAGGAGATAGAGCTGTTGTTCCGCGATGAAAACGGAACAAGGGTTCACAGCTCCTATGACCGAATGCAGGACATAGTCAGAAAACAATATGTCCGCAGCGATACCCTGTGCCTTTCCCTGGCGGCATGGCTGAATGATCCTACTGCGGTAAAAATCATGCAGTGGATGTCAGATACAGCAATACTGTCATGCTCTGATGAAAAGCCGATGTGGGATGATGCCATGCAGCATTTTGATGACAGCCGGATGCGGCAGCGCATAATCAGTTTCTCCAGGTTTGCCGATCTTGGCATAGACAGCATCAAAAAGATTGACGATCATCTGGTAAGCACCCACATACAATATAATGCAGATGGAAAAGCCGCGAAGGAGATAATTTTCCCGTTCACCGAGAATGAGTCTGAGGGGACAATAAAATATTTCGGACTGGCATACCCAATTATCCATGCACTGGATACCGGCGGCCGGCTGATAATAGACGAGTTTGACTCAAAGCTACACCCGCTGCTTACCAGCAGCATTGCGGGGCTGTTTTCCTCGGCCGAGACCAACCCGCACCATGCCCAGTTAATTTTCACCACGCACGATACAGCCCTGCTGGGAGCAAAATTATTCCGCCGCGACCAGGTCTGGTTCACTGAAAAAGACATATACAGTGCATCATCACTTTATTCCCTGTCAGAATATAAGGTCCGTTCAGGTGCGGCATTTGAGCGTGACTACCTCTCAGGCCGTTATGGAGCCACCCCGATACTTGGAGATCTCGCTGAGGTCTTCGCTGAAAGGAAAAATCATGACCGGAATTAACCACAAACAGGATCGGACAGTGCGCAGAAAAACCGGACTGCGGCAAAGGAATACATCATTTTTAATCATTTGTGAAGGTGCCAGTACCGAGCCGGAATATTTCAGGGCATTCGTTTATGCATACCTTTAACGTACTCAATAGGTATGACCGAGCTTTGCAGGTGGAAAATCCGCCTAATGCCGGTTGCCTTTTAAGAAAATCGATCACGTGTCATTGGTGCATTTTGCCTTTCCCCCGAATCCGTAAGTTAGATCGCCTGCCTTTCCGTGGCATCTTCAGAGTGCCATCGCTGTAGAAAACCGGTCATGACGGGTTGAAATCAACAGTATGAGAACAGTCACGGAAGCTGTCTGTACAGCATATACGCGGATTTTAAGCGGCAGTCTGCTATGAATTGAACAGCGTGATTCTGCAAGCCGCCTGGAGCTGATGTTTTGTTTTGACGGTTCGCATCGACGCCGAAAACGACAGAAATGCAAAAATACAGCGAAAATTGTAATTTGAGTGCACAAAAACGACGTTGAATTGGAATGCTGTGATTCGTTTCATTGCATAAGTCCTGCTGTATCAACTTACAGTTCCAACAGGTTTTCTGCCTGCGCCTCATGAACAGGCCACGGAGCCTTCAAACGGCATCCTGTATGGCACATTCATTTTGTCCGTATCGCATTTTCTGTCCTTTGAAATGCATCACACCGGATGCAAACCCGGCTGCTCATAATCTATAATTTACTGACCGTCCGGGCCTTTTAAGATGAGAGGAAATGCAGACATGAATCTCTGTGAGTCGCTGCGGCAGATCATCGGGGAATACGGCCTGAGCGCCATCGGTGATGAGCGCCTTCCCGGGCTCATCGCAGAGAAAGGCACTGACGTCGCTCCGGGAGCCGCTGACGCGATCCGTGCCTTTTCCGCCCTGGGGCTCGGAAAGGAGCTCTCAGACCTCTCATCATCCTGGGACGGCTCAGGCTCTGCCCTCTGGGCCGCGAAGGCGGAGAAGGCCCTTATTGAAAGAGGCATCAGGAGTGAGAACGCATCCTTTGTGATCCGGAGCATTCTCTCTGCCCTGGGGCTTTCTGACAGTGCGCCCGATAGGCCCGAATGCGGCAACTCCCCGCAATGCTCATCAGCCGTGGCAGCTGAGTATGCCGGAATGAGCGTCATGCCTAAGGCCCCCTTTCTCCTCACTCTTCCTGATCTCCCTGACTTCTCTGCTGAGGCGCTGAGGTCTGCCGCCGACTCGCTTTCCGCCATGGAGCGCGGCCGGAGGAATCCCCTGTTCACGTCATCGCCGCGGCGCACCGTGCGGCCGACCGGCAGCGAGAATGCCGTTGAGTGCCTTGAGCTTGGTGAGATGTACCTTTACGGCGACGGCATCAGGCAGAGCAGCAGGAAGGCCGCCGAGTGGTTCAGAAAGGCCGCACGGCAGGGAGATGCCGACGCGGAGTATTACCTCGGCATAATGCACAAGGCGGGTTCCGGAGTGAGGCGTGACGCAGGGAAAGCCGCAGAGCATCTACGGAAGGCGGCCCTTCAGGGACATGCCCCCGCGCAGGTCAGCCTCGGCGCCATGTACCTTGAAGGAACGGGTGTCCCCATGGACAAGGCGCTTGCTCTCGAATGGTTCAGAAAGGCCGCGGAGCAGGGCAACCCGCAGGCGCAGAATTTCATCGGAATGGCTTACGAGAAAGGCGAGGCCGTCGGGAAGGACTACGCCGAGGCGCTTTCCTGGTACCGGAAGGCCGCGGAGGGAGGCTCGGCGAGCGCCGAGTTCAATATCGGCACGGCCTTCCTGCGGGGACAGGGAGTCAGGAAGGATTTGGCGGAGGCGGAGAGGTGGTACCGGAAGGCCGCGGAGCATGGAGTCCCTGAGGCGGAGGTGAGGCTCGGCCACCTTTACCTTACCGGAACCGGCGCCCTGCATGATCCGGGTGAGGCGCTGCGGCTCTTCCTCCACGCCGCGTCAGAGGGGCTTGCGTCAGCGGCGGTGAGGCTCGGCGTCATGTACGAGAACGGGGATGGCGTTGGCTGCGACATCGCGGAGGCTCTCAGGTGGTACCGCAGGGCGGCGTCAGGCGGGAACTTCGTGGCGGAGATGTATATCGGCATTCTTTATCTCCAGGGGAAAGGCGTTGCGCAGGATCCTGCCGCGGCAGCAATGTGGCTGAAGAGGTCGGCGGGACACGGATACCCGAGGGCCATGGAATGTCTTGCCGGCATATACAGGAGAGGGAAAGGCGTCCAGAAGGATGACGCTGAGGCGGCCCGCTGGAGCAGGAAGGCCGCTGAGCTCGGCTATGCCCCGGCGCAGAACAGCTACGGCGTCATGTGCGCGAAGGGCTCTGGCGTCAGGCAGGACTATGCGGAGGCGGAGAGGTGGTACCGGAAGGCCGCTGAGCAGGGCTTTGCCGCGGCGCAGCTCAACCTTGCCGCAATGTACGGCAGCGGCTTCTCAGTCCCGCAGGATGACAAACTGGCCGCAGAGTGGTGCCGGAAGGCCGCGGAGCAGGGCTATCCTCCGGCGGAGTATCAGCTCGGCTGCCTCCTCCGGAACGGGAGGGGCCTGAGGAGGAACGACGCGGAGGCCGCGGAGTGGTACCGGAAGGCCGCGGAGAAAGGCATTGCGGAGGCCGCAGATGCGCTCGGCAGGATGTACGATTTCGGGGACGGCGTACAGCAGGATTACCATGAGGCCGCCAGGTGGTACCGGATGGCGGCGGACAAGGGCGTGGCTTACTCGATGACGGGGCTCGCGAGGCTTTGCCTGAACGGCTTCGGGGTGGAGCGCGACAGGGCGGAGGCCCTTAAGTGGTACCGCACGGCAGCCGAGCTCGGGAACCTTGATGCCATCCTGGAGCTCAGGAACCTCGGCGATGACGGCAGCTGAGGACTGCTGCCTGCCCATTTCTCATTTTTTCACCTTTTCCATGGAATGCGTCACGCCCGCGGATCCCGCGGCGGCGCATAATTCTCCAGTTCATTGCATTTGCGCGTTTTTCCTGACATTTGAGAGAGGAGTCCTGCATGAAGCTAGGCGAGGCCCTGAGGCAGATCATAAGTGAGAACGGCACAGCCGTCATCGGGGAGGAGCGCCTTCCGGAGCTCCTTGCCGGAAAGGATGCCCTTGAGAATGTCCCGGGCCTTCCGGAGGCGGTCAGGGCCTTTGCCGCGGAGGGGCTCGGGAAGAGGCTCACGGAACTCTCCTCGCCGGATGGGAGAGGGCAGTATGCCCCGGCAGCCCCTGAGGCGGTGAGGACGCTTTCGGAAAAGTGCGGCATCAGCCGCGGGGCTGCGCAGTTCCTCATTGACTCGGTCCTCTTTGCCCTCGGCGTCACAGAGAGGGAGGCTGAGGCGCCCGCAAAGGCGCCTGAGGAGAGGACAGCGGCGGATCTCAGTGACGTCTGGATCCGCACTATGCCGGACGGGATGCCGGGGCATGCGGGAAAAATCCTTAATGGCCCGGCATTTTTCCGGGATATGGCTCCTTCCCCTCTCCCCGCCTTCGGGAGCTTTCAGAAAGGAAAGCCCCTCAGCTCCCTCCTTGATGTGAGATGGCACGGCAGGGCCCCCGGAAAGGCTCAGGGCGCATCACCTTCCCGCGGGCATTTCCTCGAGGAGGGCGACAGGTATTTTTACGGCGATGGCGCGGCGCAGGATTTCCGGATGGCGGCGGAGTGCTACCGGAAAAGCGCCGCGGAGGGCGATGATGACGCGGAGTGCTGCCTTGCCGAGATGTACTTCTGCGGGGTCGGCGTAACGCAGAATGCGGCCGAGGCCTTCCGGCATTTCAGGAAGGCAGCGGAGCGCGGGAACACTGACGCCATGTGGTTCACCGGCGCGATGTGCGGACAGGGCGCCGGCACGGCGCAGGATTTCGCGGAGGAGCGCAGATGGCTGCGCATGGCGGCGGAGAAGGGGAGCGTGAGGGCGATGAATGCCCTGGGCTTTCTCATGTATTCGGGCGCGCACGGCGGGGAGCGGGATTGCGAAGGGGCGGAGATGTGGCTCAGGAAGGCCGCGGAGCTGGGGGACGCCGCTGCTGAGGACAGCCTCGGAACGCTCCTCTGCACCCGGGATGACGGCAGGCGTGATTATGCTGAGGCGCTCTCCTGGTTCCGGAAGGCTGCGGAGCAGGGGAACCCAAGGGCAGAGCTCCACCTTGGCGTCATGTTCCTGAACGGCCTCGGGACGGAGAAGGATCCTGATGAGGCGGTTAAATGGTACCGGAAGGCTGCGGAGCAGGGTGATGCCGGGGCGCTCACCGAGCTCGGTAGCCTGTACGCCTCCGGCACCGGAGTCGGCAAGGACGAGAAAGAGGCACTGAGGCTCTACCTTGAGGCCGCGGGAAAGGGGGACGCGAAGGCCCAGTTTCTCGCCGGCGTCTGGTACCTCAGCGGGAGAGGCACAGAGCAGGATGACGCGGAGGCGGTGAAATGGCTCCGGAAATCCGCTTCTCAGGGCAATGCCGACGCAGAGAGGACCATGGGCATCATGTGCCTCACCGGCCGCGGGACAGCGAAGGACGCGGAGGAGGCGGTCTCCTGGTACCGGAAGGCTGCAGAGCAGGGGAATGCCGAGGCAGAGGCCATGCTCGGCAAGCTTTACCTCCATGGAACGGGCGGCAGGAGGGATTATAAGGAGGCGCAGAGATGGTGCCGCCTTGCCGCGGAGCAGGGGAATGCCATGGCTGAGTTCTGCATCGGGCAGATGTACAGGCTCGGACTTGGAGTTCAAAAGGATATCAGCGAGGCGCTCAAATGGTTCCGGAAGGCTGCCGGACGCGGCTTTGCTGACGCGGAGGCCATGCTCGGCTACCTGTATGTCCACGGTGAGGATGTCCCCGCGGACTACGCGGAGGCCCTGAAATGGTTCAGCCTCGGGGCAGAGCAGGGCGACAGCAACTCCGAGTACAACCTCGGAGGCATGTACGAGCAGGGCTGGGGAACGGAGCAGGATTACGCTAAGGCCAGGGAGCTTTACCGGAGGTCAGCGGGCAGGGGTGACAGACGGGCACAGTACAGCCTCGGCCTCATGTACATGGAAGGGCGCGGGACGGAGCAGGATTACGGGAAGGCGCTGGAGCTCTTCCGGAAGGCCTCGGACCAGGGGAATGAGATCGCGAGGGCCTGCCTCGGCCTCCTGTACCTGAACGGGTACGGCACGGCGCAGAATTTTGACGTGGCGCTGGAGCTCTTCCGGAAGTCCGCGGATAAGGGCGAGCAGATGGGGCAGTGTTACCTCGGCTTCATGTACGAGCACGGGCTCTCTGTCGGGCAGGACTTTGTTGAGGCCGCGAAATGGTACCGCCTTGCCGCGGAGCAGGGCTACGGCAGCGCCGAGCTCCGTCTCGGCGATCTCTGCCGTGACGGGCGCGGCGTTGACAGGGACAGCCGGGAGGCGGAGAAGTGGTACCGCTTTGCCGCGGCTGAGGGCGTCGGTGAGGCGAAGGAAAGGCTTGACGCGCTGCTCCGGAGCAGGGAAAGCGACAAGTCAGCCGGGGAGGAGCGCATAGAAAGGTACCGGAGGGCCGCGGAGGGCGGTGACGCCGGGGCCGCCCTGAACCTCGGGAATTACTGCTCCCTCGGGATCTTCACGGAGAAGGATGAGAAGGAGGCCCTCAGATGGTACCGGAAGGCCGCGGAGCTCGGGAGCGCCCGTGCCCAGAGAAGGCTTGGAGATACGTACTTTTCGGGAGATGGCGCCGGACAGGATTATAAGGAGGCGCTCGTGTGGTACCGGAAGGCCGCGGAGCAGGGTGATGACAGCGCGCAGCTTTCGCTCGGCAGCATGTACCTTGAGGGGCGCGGCACGGACAAGGATTATGCGGAGGCATTCAGGTGGCTGAGGAATTCCGCGGTGCAGGGCAACCACGATGCGCAGAAACGCCTCGGCGACATGTACCTTGAAGGCATTGGCACCGCTAAGGATCCCGTCATGGCGGAGAAGCTCTACCTGATGGCATCGGCTGACAGCACAACCGGCGCGGAGCTGGCGCTCCGGGAAATGCACCGTAGGGGCTCCGGAGAGGATGCTGAATCCGGTGCGGCCGAGAGGGCAGAGGCGCTGCGGGAGGACGCTGAGACAGGAAACCCCGTCGCGCAGCGGTATCTCGGCATCATGTACCTGGGCGGGCAGGGCATTGAGAGGGATTTCGCGGAGGCATTCAGGTGGCTCAGGAGCGCGGCTGAGCAGGGCGACACTGACGCGGAGCGGTACCTTGGCACCTTGTACCGGATCGGAGCAGGGACCGGGCGCGATCCGGCGGAGGCCGCGAAATGGCTCAGGAAGGCAGCCGAAGGCGGCAGCGCAGCGGCGCAGCTCGATCTCGGCATCATGTACCGGGACGGGGACGGGATACCCGGGGACAGCGCCGGGGCCGCGAAGTGGCTCACGATGGCAGCAAGGCAGGGGAGCCGCACGGCACAGAGGCTCATCTCACTAATGTACGGGAACGGCAGCGGAGTTGAGGAGGACACCGCACAGGCAATGGATTGGTACCTCAAGGCCTCGGAGTACGACTTTGCCTGAGAACGCGCGGCACGCGGGCCGGGCGGAGCCTGAGACGCTTGATTGAAGGACTTTTGGATCAGGTCTTCGGATAACGGAGCGGAAATGACAGGTGACAGCGGGAGCTCCGGAGCCTCTCCGGAACCTGATGCGCTCAAACGTGATGCTGAAGCAGGCTCTGCCGGTGCGGCGGAGAGGCCCGGCAGCATGTACCGATCGGGTGACGGAGTTCCCCGGAATTACCGTGAGGCGCTGAGGTGGTACCTAATCGCGGCTGAGCAGGGGAGCATGGAGGCAGAGGCGTGCCTCGGGTACCTCTGCTTCACCGGAGGCGAGGGCGTGAGGCCGGATTTCAGAGAGTCCTTCAGGTGGTACCTCAGGGCCGCCGGGCAGGGCGACGCGGACTCTGAGTACAGCGCGGGCTTCCTCTATGAGACCGGGATAGGCGTGAAGGAGAACTCGGCTGAGGCCTTCCGCTGGTACACGAGGGCCGCTGAGCAGGGGCACCGTGAGGCAGAGTACTGCCTCGGGCATATGTACGAGACCGGGCAGGGAGCTCCCCTGGATCTTTCCCAGGCGCTCTCCTGGTACAGAAAGGCTGCGGCCCAGGGGCAGAGTGACGCGGAGCTCGCCCTCGGGATGATGCATGAGGAGGGGCGCGGCGCGGAACGGAACTTCAAAGAGGCCGCAGAATGGTACCGGAAGGCCGCCGATCAGGGGGATGACGAGGCGCAGTACCGGCTCGGAGCCCTCTGCCGTGACGGGCGCGGGGTGGAGAGGAATTGCGGGAAGGCGCTTGAGCTCTTCCGTAAGTCCGCGGAGAGCGGCAATGAGGACGCGGAGCTGGCACTCGCGGAAATGTGCCATGATGGCCATGGAACGCGGGATTGGTAGATAAATCAGCTGATAAACTTGCAGAAGACTGATTTTACGCCATTTTTATGGCATATGTCATAATTTATCTACCAGAATATTGGTAGATAAACTGGTAGATAAATCAGCTGATAAATTTGCAGGTGATTGATTTTACACTATTTTATAATGCATGTCATAATTTATCTACCAGAATATTGGTAGATAAACTGGTAGATAAATCAGCAGATAAGCTCGCAGATAACTGATTTTACGCTATTTTTATTATTCATGTCATAATTTATCTACCAAAATTGGCAGATAATCTGGCAGACAGCCCAGGATCAGCCATCATATTTCTTCGGAACAGTGCTACAGGCCTCTCCCTGCATCCGGCCTGTCCTGTAGCAGACTATGGTGCATTGCCGTGACAGCAGGAAGAAGCAGATTTTATTGTCAGCTTATTCGCCTTTATGGCAGCAGACATTTGATCCCAGCTGCGCCGGCATCTATCCTGTAATCAGACATGGAAAGCGCAGCTGCCCTGCTGCCGCAGAGCAGAGCCCTAAATCTGGCGGAATTACTGTTGCGGCCATGGAACGGATAAGAATCCCCCGGAGGCTCTGAGGCGGTCCGGGCTTTCCCGCGTGCCCGGGGCAGCGGCGGGGACCGTGGCTCTTTGGGGTTTTCAGATCATGGACAATAGGATAAAAGGATATGAGACTTCCTGACGCGCTGCGCAAGATCTTCCTGAACTATGGCGGCTTCTGCCACAGCGGCCGGCTCTTTGAGTTCCTGCGCCGTGCCGGCGCGCTTGACTCTCCTTTTGTGAGCGTCGCCTTCGCGAGTATTCCCGAGAAGACTCTTGAAAAGCTCTGCGGTGCGGCGCTTTCCGGAAAAACGTCTGAATATCAGCGCGTTTCGGACCGGGCCTTACGGCGTCTCACCGAGAAATACGATATCAGCAGGGATTTTGCCGTTTACGCGGCTGAGAGCGTCTCATATGCCCTGGGGCTCAGGGACTCAGCGCCGGAGCTCCCTCCTGATCCTTTCGGCGTGGAGGAGAATGAATCCGGAGCACCTGCGGAGCCTCAGGGGAGGAGCGTCTGCCATGAGCTCCAGAGCAGCTCCATGGCACTCAGCTGGTACCTCACGGCAGCGGCCATGGGCGATGCTGACGCCGAGTACGGCATTGGCTATATGTACGAGACGGGGACCGGCGTCAGGCAGGATTACGCAGAGGCCGCGGCCTGGTACCGGAGGTCTGCGGGGAGGGGAAATGCCAGGGCGCAGTGCGTACTCGGCCTTTTTTACTCCGAGGGACAGGGCGTCAGGCAGGACTATGCCGAGGCCCTGAGGCTCTGGCTCCTCTCTGCCGGGCAGGGATACCCCGGCGCGCAGAACAGCATCGGCACGATGTACGAGATGGGTGAGGGTGTCAGGCAGGACTATGCCGAGGCGATGAGATGGTACCTCCGCGCGGCGGAGCAGGGATATCCCGGCGCGCAGCACAACATCGGCATCATGTACGAGTACGGGGAAGGCGTCAGGAAGGACCCTGCCGCGGCGGCGGAATGGTACCGGAAAGCCGCGGATCAGGGATTTGCCCTAGCACAGAACGCCCTTGGCGATCTGCATTATTTCGGGGAAGGCGCCCCGCGGGACTATCTGGAGGCAGCGAAGTGGTACTTCCGTTCCGCAAGGCAGGGGAATGCCTATGGCGAGAGCTGCCTTGGCTTTATGTACCTGAGGGGCTTCGGCGTAAGGAAAGACACGCACGAGGCGCTCAGGTGGTACCTCAAATCTGCGGAGCAGGGGCACGCTGAGGCAGAGTACTGGACTGCCCGGATCTACGAGAGGGATTACGGCACTCCGGAGAAGCTGCGTGCTGCCGCGGAACTGTGCCGGAAGGCCGCGGAGCAGGGGCATGAACGGGCAGAGATCGAGCTTGGGGACATGTACCTGAGGGGGCGGGGCGTCGCTTTGGATCCCGCGGAGGCGGTTAGATGGTACCGGAAGGCCGCTGACGGAGGCAGCACGCGGGCGGCGGGCACTCTCGCGGAAATCTATTATGAGGGCGACGGCGTGGCACAGGACTTAGCCGAGGCGCTCCGCTGGTACAGAAGGCTCGCGGACAGCGGGGATGTGTCCGCATGCCACACGCTCGGCGACATGTACTCGAAGGGCGAGGGGACTGAGCAGGACTATGATGAGGCAGTGGCGTGGTACCGGAGGGCCGCCCTGAAGGGCTGGACACGCTCGGCCGTGAGGCTCGGCGACATGTACCTCAAAGGCGATGGCGTCCCGCGGAGCCCTGATGAGGCCGTGAGGTGGTACCGGAGGGCTGCCGGACAGGGCAATGAAAGCGCGCGGATGAGGCTCGGCGGCATGTACTTCCGGGGCGAAGGAGCAGGGCAGAACTATGCGGAGGCGCTGAAGTGGTACCGGCAGGCGGCGGAGCAGGGAAATCATGACGCGCAGAAGATCATCGGGGACATGTACTGCAGCGGGCTCGGGACTCCGGAAAACCTCAATGAGGCGCTTAAGTGGTACGGGAAATCCGGGTGCTGCAGCTGCCGGCCTGACATCGAGCTCCTCCTCGGCGACATGTATTTCAGCGGGAAGGGCGTGAAAAGGGATTACACCAGGGCCAGGAAATGGTATGAGGCGGCAGGACGCGACGGAATAGCATCAGCACTCTACCTCGCCGGAGGAATGTACGAGGCCGGACAGGGCATGAGGCCGGATCTCAAAACCGCCGTGTCATATTACCTTCTCTCTGCCGGGAAGGGGGATGCTGCCGCGGCGTACCGCCTCGGCCGCCTCTATGAGGAAGGCTACAACTGGAAGGATCAGACAGACGGAACCTTTGAGAGCCTCTGCCATGCTGACAACTGGCCGCTCGTCATCGATAAGGACTATGACCGGGCTCTCGGCTGGTACCTGAAGTCAGCCCTAAGCGGCAGTGCGGATGCCGGGAAATCCCTCCGGAGCCTCGCGCTCCGCATTATCACAGGGATCCTCTCTGTCACCGCAGGCAGATGATCCCGGGGTGAGGGCTGAGCCGGGAGAGACGTCCGGGGCCTCATTCCGCCCTCTGCAGGAGGAAATCATCAGCGCGTCTCCCTGGTAAGGACACGCCAGCTGCCATCCCTCCTGCCGGCGGGGAGCCCCCCTGCCATGAGATCCCTGCTCTCCTGACGGAAGGCCCGGCACTCTCCGTATCCCCGTACACAGGGTCCGTCAGGGAGCAGGCGGGAAACCCGCGGAGATGATGCATTGCGGCCATGGCGCTCTTCAGCAGCAAAAATGAGGCAGGTGAGGCAGCCTTGGGTAAAAAGGCGGCAGGCCTCAGGAAAAACCGCCGGCAATCCATCAGGTGGTCTCTTTATGGCATCTCAATGACTGGATAAATTTGATCTCCGGAGCTCCGGCCGCTATCCTGTAACGAGACAGGAAAAGAAGCGCAGCCGCATCCTGATGAGCCGCCCGCACGGGACAGTACGGGCACGGAAGATGCCGGGAAATGCCGGAGCGCTGCTGGAAATGCCTGGAGGATGGACCATGCAGAACAATGAATCCCTGAATTCTCTTCTGAACCAGGAGCCGGGCCGGGGAGTAAAGACGCACCCCTGCCTCATAACAGCGCCGTCACTCTGCGGAGAGAAGGACCTGAGCACTGCTGACGCCTCGCACTTCCTCGAGCTTGGGGAAATGTACTATTACGGGATCGGGCAGGAGGAGGACTTCAGCGAGGCGGTCAAGTGGTTCAGGAAGGCAGCGGAGGCAGGAGACGCCGATGCGCAGATCCGCCTTGGCGAGATATATTACGTCGGGGCATCGGTCCTGAAGAGCGGGGAGGAGTCTGTCAGGTGGTTCAGGAAGGCCGCTCTCCAGGGTGAAGTGCAGGCGGAGTGGATGATGGGGTTTGTCTGCCATTACGGAAGAGGCGTCAGGCAGGATTACGCGGAGGCCGCAGTGTGGTATGAGAAGGCGGCCCTGCACGGGCATCCCGGCGCTCAGTGCAACCTCGGTACGCTGTACTTGTGCGGGCAAGGCGTTGAGCGGAATTACGAGAGGGCGGCGGAGTGGTTCCTGAAGTCTGCCCTTCAGGGGTATGCCCTCGGGCAGTGCAACATGGGCACTCTTTACAGGTACGGGACGGAGCGGGATTGCAGAAAAGCCGCTGAATGGTATATGAAGGCCGCAGATCAGGGCGAGCCCAACGCGTGCTGGCATCTTGGGCAGCTCTACCGCGGCGGGGACGGAGTTGAGCATGACTTCGTTAAGGCTGCCAGCTGGATCAGGAAGGCCGCGGAGCAGGGGCTCCAGGGCGCCGAGCGCGAGTATGCCGAATTCTGCAGCAAGGGGCTTGGCATGGCGGGGCCTGACTGTGCGGAGGCCGCAAGGTGGTACCGGAAGGCCGCGGAGCAGGGTGACGCGGAGTCGCAGTGCGAGCTTGGCTTCATGTACAGGACGGGCCTCGGAGTACCTGTGGATTTGGCAGAGTCGTTCAGCTGGTACCGGAAGGCCGCGCTTCAGGGAAACTTCGTTGCGATGAGAAACCTCAGCGTCATGTACAGGGACGGGCTCGGCACGGAGAATTTCAGTTTTACAGTTATGTACTAGAAATGACGCTTCAGATTTTCCTGAAGCATTTTTATAAGTGCCATCGCTGTAAGAAGTCGTTTTCGGACGAGCTGAAATCAATTAAAACTAAGAATGGTTCCGGCAACTGTTTGTACAGCAAACATCCGGATTTTTAACGGCGGCTTGCGCTGGCATTCAGCTGCTCTGATTCGACCAGCGGAATTCTGCAGGCTGCCTGAAGTGAAACTTATGTATAGTACATTGTACTGATTTGAAAGAATCTTATAAATTGCTTGAATTGATGTAACTGTTTGAATAAGCGATATTTTATAAAACTTACACCAGTTTCTAGTACTATGTAACGCATGATATTTCGCTTTTATAAGCTATAATGAGATCCGCCATCATTGACAGGGGATCTCGTATGGGAACACAGTACCGGGTAACACTCACAAAAGAGGAAGTCGAAGAGCTT
>Ga0256404_1002303_pt1 | contig 42524 bp, 30 predicted proteins | sample RumenRJG_01DNA_FD_185990 | JGI IMG/M metagenome (GOLD analysis project Ga0256404, IMG submission 185990) | Bovine rumen microbial communities from Lethbridge, Alberta, Canada - RJG_01 | ecosystem: Host-associated > Mammals > Digestive system > Stomach > Rumen | place: Canada: Alberta | collected... | reverse complement strand
GGACAGGATCCCGGAATAGAAAAAATCAGCTGATATGCCGAAACCAGAAACGCCCGGAATTGCCGGGTGTCCTTGACATGCCAGCCGATTTCTGATAAACAGTAGACAGGTGCTGAAGGGAAGTTTTTCCCATTCAGATAGATCTCATCTCATGAAAGGCCCCAAATTACAGAAAGAATTTCATGCTCCCGTTTAATCTCCACAGTGCCGCCGCCAGATAAAAATCGTAGGCTGCTGGCATCAAGGTGAAATCAGTGTTTGTTATCTGCTTTATCTTATTAAGCCTGTACGTTACAGTATTTCTATGTAAAAACAAGGTGGACGCGGTGTTGTTGAGCTGCGAATCGCAGTCGATTAGGTATACCGCAAGGGTTTCCATCAGGTTGTCACTATCGTCCTTTACGGCTTCGATTATTGATTTGATATGTTCGTTTCGATTGCCTCTGTTTATGACTAAATTTATAATCTCCTGTGAAAATATAACATCATACATGTCGCGATATTTTCGGTGAATGAAAATTTTACTCATGGCTGCCGAATTTGCACAGAAAGCAGAGTATATTTTTCTCATTGAAGTTAGGTTCTTACTTGTATCTAAAAAGAATGACGCTCCCTCGTACTCATTTATACATTTCTCTATTTCCGAAGCTATAATACCATCATCCTTTTGGGAAGCCATTATAGAACTTAGAATTACAAGCCTGTCGTCAATGATATCTTTAACAAAGAATCTTTCATTTTCCTTTAATATGCTTTCAATCTGGCGAAGAATTTCTTTCAAATCGTCTTCTTCCGAATCAACTACAAGAATTGTTGAGAGTTCCGAAAAAGGTATATCGCCTTCTGCAAGAAATTTTTCTCCTATTATGCGAGATGATTTTAGAATCAAAGTGATAACAGTATTGTAATTCTGCATGTCGAGAGTATATCCCCATAAAGTAGAGAAAAAATTTGTACATGCACATATTTCATCTAACTTATGCCTGCTAAGGCTGTTTTCATTACTGGAGGCATAGAGTGTGAACCAGGTATTTCCCGCGTGTGAAAACTCTTTTCTGTATAAATAAAATGACTTATCCTGCAGTGATATGCTTTTGCAGAAAAGATCCGTTGAACCGTCAGCAAAGGCATTCAAAAAAAATTCCGGTTCGAATTGTCCAAAGGATGGCCTATATATTGATGTAAAATATAAGCCATTTTTGTTATAAAGCACAAGATTGCAATTGTACGTTTCAGCGATTACATTGAGAAGAGTTTCCATGCTTCTTTTATTGTAAGGAATCTGTTTTAACCTGTTTTCCACAGCATCTGCAAAAGAATCTGTGGATACTTGATCGTAGAAAACAGCTCCCATTACATCTTTAATAACATCACTGTATCTGACACTGTATTTCGTATCATCTTCAATAAGAATTAAAGGGATATTCATGACGTCTGCTGCCTGTAATAGCTTGTCAGACACGTGAGAGATGACGTCTCCGACATAAAACAGCACTAGGGCAACGCCTCCACCATCATATAGGTTTCGTATTTCCTCACATTGTCTATCCGGATCGTCTTTAATTGAAAAAAATGATGTAATTAATAATTCATTAGGATTGAACACGCTGATTGACTCAACTGCTTTTTCCGGTATTTCTACTACAGATACAGATGACACGATTCTCCCCAGCCCATTCTTTCCTGCAATCACCCTTGCGGAATGAAATGCCGGCAGTCTTAAACAATCTTGGACAGTAACACTCATGACTCCTCCTATTTTAATTGTTTTCTTTTATAATAGCAAAGCTTCCGGCCTTAATCAAGATTATTGTGCAAAAGCACAATATAATTGATAAATAATTCTGTCATCTGCATAGTTATCATCTTAAGAATTATGTGTTATCATATAGAAAATTTAAGAGGAGGTACCCATTATGAGTACAAACGAAAATAAAGGTAAGAAAGCAGAAGTCACGGCTCTGCAGGCGATTTCTGCTGAAGACAGAAAAGACTGGATTTCGTTAGCCTTCGTTCAGGCCGGCATATGTGTATGCGTTCCTGCATTCCTATTGGGAGCATTGTTAGCAGAAGCAATGCCTATATGGCCTGCAATTATTTCAGGTTCTTTAGGCTACTTAATTGTAGTAGTAGGTATGGTCGCAACAGGAATGATAGGCTGTGACCTTGGCCTGGCAGCCTGCACATGCTGTCAGGCAGGTTTTGGAAAAAGCGGAGCCAGATTTATCGTAAGTACTATCTTTGCTGTTAACATGATTGGCTGGTTTGGAATCCAAAATGGAGTATGTGGAGAAGCCTTCAGTAACGCTATGCTGGCTATGACCGGATGGGATATTCCGGTGGTAGTTTCAAACACAATTTGGGGAATTATCATGCTCCTGACTGCAGTATACGGAGTTCATGCTCTTGAAAAACTTGATAAGATTTCTATTCCATTACTAATGGTTATTATGTGTTACGGAACATTCCTAGCATTTAAAATCTACGGAACAGGAAATCTTAATGATGAAGGCACCGTACAGTCGATGAGCTTCATGTCAGGAGTAGCATTATCATTTAACTTTACTGCTGTAGGTACAATTACCGGTCCTGACTACACAAGATTTCAGAAAAGCAGAAAGGATACTGTGAAATCCGTTTTCTACGGTGTATTTCCAATGGGAGTAATTACCCTGATTATGGGAATCGTTCTTACAAAATTGTCCGGGCAATACGATATCAGCATGGTTTTAATTGAAGTAGGTCTTCCGTTCCTGGGCATCATTGCACTTGTTATTTCTACATGGACAACTAACTCAACAAATGCATACAGTGCAGGTCTGAATATTGTTATGGCCCTTAAGCTTAACGATAACAGAAGAAGAGAAGCTACCTTGATTTCGGGAATTATCGGAATCGTATTATGCGATCTGGGTATTTTAGGTCACGTTGAAGGTGTTCTAAGCTTATTATCCTATGTTGTCTGCCCTGTTGGGGGAGTAATCCTTGCAGATTACTGGGTTGTAGGAAGAGGCAAGGCTAAAAACTTCAGACCGCAGGACGGTGTAAACTGGGCCGGCGTAATTGCCTGGGCTTTAGGTGCAATTATTTCCTACGCACTGGTTAAAATTGAATTTGTTGGCATCATTGTAGGTTTTGTTATCTATCTTATTGCAGAGCGCTTTATCCCATCTGCTTCAAGAGACAGTGCCGAAAATGTCGCATAAATTATCATGAGAAGAAAAGGAGAGAAAAAATGAGAGAATTGAACAAACAGGACATGATTGATGTATTGTATGGATGTGCTGTGCTCGGCACCGGTGGCGGCGGTCCATTAGCTGATGGTCTGGAGCTTTTAGAGGAACATTTCGAAAAGGGAAAAACTCTAAAATTAATCACTTTAGATGAGCTTCCGGACGATGAGTACGTTGTTACTCCTTATGGCTGCGGTGCACCGTCAGCGAAGCCTGATCCTAGACTTGGTCATCTGAAGCATAGCGAAACTGCTCCTGCAGTTTTAGCTGTACAGGCTCTGGAGGAATCTTTAGGTAAGAAAATGTATGCAATTGGTTCGACGGAATTAGGTGGAGAAAATACTGCCGAAGCTCTTCACGTTGCACTGTTAATGGATCTTCCTCTTATCGATGCTGACCCGGCCGGACGTTCGGTTCCTGAACTGCAGCATTCTACATATTACGTAAAGAACGTTCCTATTTTCCCTATGGGCGTTGCTACAAAGTTTGGTGAAAAGATTGTAATTCAAAATGTAGCGGATGACCTCAGGGCTGAAGATATTGTCAGAGCGATTGCCGTTGTAAGTGACAATCTTGTAGGCGTAGCCGATCACGCGAATGTTGGCAAGGTTATCAAGAACTCTCTGATTCCCGGAATGATTACTTACGCTCAGGAAATTGGTAACGTTTTGAGAGAAACCAAAGAAGCCGGTGGAGATGTCGCTTCTGCCATCTGTGATAATAAGGAAGGTAAAGTATTATTCAGAGGCCACATTTCAGACTGCACTTGTGAAACAAGAGATGGCTTTAACTTTGGCGAAATTTACCTGAAGGGTGAAGAAGATTACGCAGACGAAGCCTATCATATCCGGTTAAAGAATGAAAACATCATTTCATATCGCAACGGAGAAGTTGATGTAATTGTACCGGATCTGATCTGCATGATTAATGAAGAAGGAAATCCAATGACTACACCTAATTATAAAGTCGGGGATAAGATGACCGTAATTGCACTTCCTTCTCCTGAAATCTGGACTACCCCGGAAGGTTTGGAATGCTTCGGTCCTAAGCACTTTGGACTTGATGTGGAATATAAGCCATTTGAAAAATAATGAAAGATATACAAGGGTCGGTTGTATAATCGACCTTTTGTTTTAAAATTTCTTACAAGGAAGTGATAAAATGGAAAAAATGATCGAAGATTTACGTTCACTGATTAATATAAACAGTGTATGTGAAAAGGATTTCTCCGGTGCTTATCCTTTTGGAGAGGGTGTGCACATGGCCTTAAAGAAAGCTCTGGAAATATGTAAGAATTACGGTTTTGAAACTGAAAACTGTGAAAACATGATTGGATACGCAGAAGTGGGAAGCGGCGAAACACTAATGGGTATTCTGGTTCACCTGGACGTGGTTCCTGCCGGTGACGGATGGGATTCCGATCCCTTTTCTCTTGAAGTCAGGGATGGTAAGATTTACGGTCGTGGCGTGACAGACGATAAGGGTCCTGCAATAGCTGTAATCCATGCTATGAAAGAGCTTCTTGAAGAAGGCGTTACGTTTAATAAGCGAGTCCGTATCATTTTCGGACAGACAGAAGAGACCGGTGAGTGGGAAGACATGGATTACTATAAAAAGAATGAAGAGGCGGTTGACTTTGGCTTTACACCTGATGCTGATTTCCCTGCAATCTACGGCGAAAAAGGAATTGCTCACTTGAAAATTGCTTTTAAGAAGTCTGATACCTGCTTTGATACTATCTCCGGAGGAACAGCGATAAACATGGTTCCTGACAGCTGCACTGCCACATACTCTGTTAACGGAGAAACCAAGACTCTTTCTGAAAGAGGAAAAGCTGCCCATGGAAGCACTCCTGAAGATGGAGAAAATGCTATTTCAAAACTGATGAGTGAATTGAGCAATGATGCTGCAGATTGCAGGCTTGTTAAGTTCTTCCGTGAATTCATTAAGCTTGAATACAATGGGGAAAGCCTTGGCGGACATGTCTCTGATGAAGCCAGCGGATCAGCAAGCTACAATATTGGCAAAATCGAAACGGTTGGTGATGATATTGTTCTTTCTATAGACTTGCGTTATCCTGTAACATTTACTCTAAAGGATATCGTAAATGCTATTAACAACCATCTCGCAGCAAATGGTTTCAGTGATATCAAGGTAGAGGTTATTACTGACAAACCACATGTTTATATGGATAAAAACGATACCGTTATTCAAACGCTTCTCTCTGCTTATCGCGATCAAACAGGAGATGTGAGTGAACCAACAGTCATCGGTGGCGGAACTTACGCAAGGGCAATGAATGGAATTGTTGCCTTCGGTCCAATGCTGCCGGGCAGAGAATTGACCGAGCACCAGGCAAATGAATATATCTATTTGTCCGATCTGATTCTTGCTAAAGAAATATATAAGACTGCAATTAAAAGGCTTGCAGCCGAATAGCGATTTAGAGAGGGGGGTGCGGACAAAAACCTGGACACATATAGGGCTCTGAAAGGAGTCAATGATGTATTCAGAAGAACAGAGAACAAAGGCACTACATGTTTTTCATGAGATAGAATCTGTTACGGATACGGTACGTCGACTTGGTTATCCCAGCAGAAAACACCTGTATACCTGGATTCGTAACGAAGAAAAAACAAAAGAAAAACGAAAAAAACTTAAACTAAAAAACACCACTGAACATCCCAGAAATCCTTCAGCGGAGTTTAAGTTGCACGTGCTTCGTCGTTGCTTTGAGAATGGAAAGAGTGTAAAATCAGTATCAGAGGAGATTGGATACAGCCAAGTCAGCATATATATGTGGCGAAAGCGATATCTTCAAGGAGGTGCAGCTTCTCTGATGAACACGAAAAATATCAGGCCGGGAAAATTACCGGATATGGATGAAAAGATATCTTCAGAAGAAGTCGAATCGCTCAGAAAGCAGATGTACGAGCTCCAATTGGAAGTAGATATCTTAAAGGAGACAATTAACGTATTAAAAAAAGACCCCGGCGTCGACTGGAAGGACCTGAAGAACAAGGAGAAAGTAGCGGTAATCGACGCCATGAAGGAGAAGTACCCGCTACCGATCCTGCTTCGAAGAATGAAACTGTCAAGGAGTAGTTACTACTATCAGATAAAGGCTTTTGCAGCAGAAGATAAATATGAGTATCTGCGCCATGAAGTTGTTTGTATATTCCTTGAAAACAAAGCTCGGTATGGATATCGCAGGATCCATGCAGAACTAAAAAAGACAGGGATAAAGGTCTCGGAGAAGGTCGTTCGCAGAGTGATGAAGGAAGAGGGTCTTGAAGTAAAAATCCGAAAAGCGAGGAAATACAGTTCGTATAAGGGGGAAATCAGTACTGCTGTTCCAAACGAAGTACAGAGGGATTTTCATAGCGAGAAACCAGACGAACTTCTTTTGTCGGATATCAGCGAGTTTGCTATTCCGGCCGGCAAGGTATATCTGTCTCCGGCAGTAGACTGCTTCGATGGAATGCTGGTCACGTGGAGAATAAGTGAACATCCAAATGCCGATCTCGTCAACGGCATGCTCGACGATGTGATTGCGAACATAGGCGCAAAATCCAAACCGATCATTCATACGGATCGAGGATGCCACTATCGCTGGCCAGGTTGGATCGAGAGAATGGAGATAAACGGATATATCAGATCCATGTCACAGAAGGGGTGCTCTCCAGATAATGCTGCTTGTGAAGGTTTATTTGGACGAATAAAAAATGAGTTCTTCTACAATCAGGACTGGACGGGTGTGACCGTGGAGGAATTCTCACGTGAGTTAGATCTGTACCTTCATTGGTACAATGAAAAAAAATCAAGAAATCGTTAGGATATCTAAGCCCTGTGGAGTACAGGCGATCTCTTGGATTGGTTGCCTAGGCTGTCCAAGAAAACGTCCGCACCCCCCACTCATAGAGTTCAAAAAATCCCGTCACAAGCATTTCTCTCTGCTTCTCGCAGCAGCCATTGTGCTGAATTATTTCTATCTGTTTCACGGAATCTCTCCTGATCAGCAGGAATGGTATAACGTACTCTACGGCTTACCTGTAATCAATACGCTGATCCTGTCTGTTTTAATGGCTGTGATTGCCAGCCAGTCTGTGGACATGGAGCATAAAAGAGCCATGTGGAATCTCCTTCCGACGCTGGAAAGCAGGGCGTCCATCTATCTTGGCAAGTTTCTGTACGGGTTCATCTATCTGACTATATTCTGTTCGCTGCAGATGGCCATGGTTATTCTGATGGGAGTCCATCTTGGATTTGCAGGAAGCATTCCCTTTCATGCGATCGGAGTCACGTTTCTGGCTGAACTTGTCAGCGGAATGATCGTCTATCAGGTACAGTGCCTGCTGTCTCTGCTGTTTTCCAGTCAATTTGCTGCGCTTTCCGTTGGCTTCGGCGGTACTCTGACCGGTTTGTTTCTTGCCTATATCAGTACAAAAGCATGGACGCCATGGTCTGTACTGTTTTCCCTGAGTCCCGTCGGGATGGACTATGACCGGGCATCCAGGACCGCCACGCTTTTTCTGCGGCCGATTACAGTTCCCGAGATTCTGACCGCCCTGCTTTACTTGGTCGGCTTTTTTCTGTTGGGATTGTATCTTTTTACAAAAACGGAACAGGGAGAACTTCTGGCCGGCGCACACGAGCCCAGGGTGTCCCATTCTGTTCACAACGGTCTGCCGATAGAACTGATCAAACTGAAACGCAATCCCCTATGGATCCCTTTTGTTCTGATCCCGCTGATTTCAGCTGTAATCGGCACGGTCAATTTCACGCAGAATCAGGACGTCCTGAAGAACACCTGGGGAGATCTCTGGACGCAGCAGTCCCTGTTTCTGGGCATGTTTTTCCTCGCGCCTCTGGTCGGCATTCTTTGCAGTCTTCTGTGGCGGATGGAGCATCAAGGAAGCAACTGGAATCTGATCCTGACAGTAACCACACCTGCCAAGCTGGTCAAGGATAAATGGCTGACAGCTTCTTTTCTCTCAGTTCTCAGCATTGGCTGGATCGCCATGATTTATCTTTTTACCGGAAAGATCCTGGGGCTCCCGGGAGATGTTCCAGAACTGTTCTGGATCCGAATGGTCAGCGCTGTTCTGTGCCTTGCCGCCATCACAGCTGTGCAGAGCATGCTGTCGATGCTCTTCCATTCCTTTGCCTTTCCCATCGCACTTGCTTTTGCCGGAAGTTTTGCCGGTCTGGAGCTGACCGCTAAAGGCGCATATTATGCCAGTCCGTACTCCATGCTGATTTATGGGATGGGAAGTACCTCGATTACCGGAGAATTAAACTTTCCTGTACTTCTTACTTCCTGCTGCTTCTTCATTTTGGCAGCCCTGGCAGTCAGCGTCCTGGCATTAAAAAGGATGGACGTACGCACACACGTCTGACAATGAACAGTTGTATGCCGTCTTCACATCCTGTGCTTACCGCTTAAACATAGCCGTCTTGATTGGTCATATTCTGCGGGCTGTATACTGTAATAATGGGCAGTTCCATCGAGGAACTGCCCATTCGCTTCCTGCGCATGCCTTTGCTGTCTCCGGCAGGCGCAAACCCGTTTGCGCTTTTCTGTCGGACGCAATCGCCGCGTCGCATGCGCTCCTTGCTCTTGCTAGTACAGCTTCGCGACTCTGGAGCCCTCCCCTTTTTCATTCCTGTGGTTGGGATGCCTCCTGCGCATGCCTTTGCTGCCTCCGGCAGGCGCAAACCCGTTTGCGCTTTCTGCCGGACGCAATCGCTGCGTCGCATACGCTCCTTGCTCTTGCTAGTACAGCTTCGCGCCTGCCGGAATATGGTCGTCCAGCAGGATGAAATCCAGATGCTCTTCGCCCTCGTAGTCGCAGATCATGGAACAAAGCATTCCGCAGGATTCCACGCCCATCATTTTGCGCGGCGGGAGATTGGTGATGGCCAGCGCAGTTTTGCCCACCAGTTCTTCCGGCTCGTACCACGGATGGATCCCGCTCAGGATCGTCCTGTCCTTGCCGCTTCCGTCATTCAGAGTAAACTGCAGAAGCTTGTTGCTCTTGGGCACAGCAAAGCATTCTTTTATTTTCACCGCCCGGAAATCAGACTTGCTGAAGGTGTCGAAGTCCACCATATCCTCGAACAAAGGCTCCACCCGGACCTTGGAGAAATCGATTTCCCCTTTCTCCCGTACCGGCTTCAGACCCTCCGGTTTCATCGTCGGGAACAAAATCACATCTCTGATGCTGGGGCTGTTTGTAATCAACATAATTACACGGTCTATGCCGACTCCCAGGCCTCCGGTCGGCGGAAGTCCGACCTCCAGCGCGTTGACAAAATCCATATCCATCGGGTGCGCCTCGTCGTCTACGCCCGCATCCCGTTCTCTCTGCTGTTCTGCAAAGCGCTCATACTGGTCGATAGGATCGTTCAGCTCGGAGAAAGCGTTCGCGATTTCCCAGCCGTTGATATACGCCTCAAAACGGCGGGTGACGCGGGGATCCTCCGGATCTCTCTTGGCCAGCGGCGAAATCTCCACCGGATGACCGACCACGAATACAGGACCATCCAGATATCCCGGCACATCCTCACAGTAACTCTCGAACATCTCCGCAATGATTTTGCCACGATTTCCAAGTGCTCTGGCTTCCTCTTCATCCATGCCGTAGTCAATAGCCGCCTGAACCGCATCCTCGTCGGACTCAATTTTGTTAAAGTCAACGCCCGTGATCTCCTTCACAGCGTCTGTCATGTTCAGCCGCTTCCAGGGCGGCGTCACATCGAATTCCTTGCCCTGATATGTCAGAATCGGAGTGCCGTTCACTGCCATCTGAGCCTTGTACACGATCTGCTCCGTCACATCCATCGTGGATTCCATATTACCGTAGGCCATATAACATTCCATCGATGTGAATTCCGGATTGTGATTCCGGTCCATGCCTTCGTTGCGGAACATATGACCCATCTCGTAAACACGGTCCAGTCCGCCGACGATCAGCCTCTTCAGATAAAGCTCGTTGGCGATGCGCATATACAGATCGATGTCAAGGGTGTTGTGATGAGTGACAAAAGGCCGTGCGTTGGCTCCGCCGGCAATCGGCGACAGGATCGGCGTGTCCACCTCCATGTAACCGTAGTCCTCTTCCAGCACCCGTTTGATCTCGTGCACAATCTTTGTTCTCTTGATAAAAGTGTCGCGAACCTGCGGGTTCATAATCAGATCCACATATCTCTGACGATAGCGAAGATCCGTGTCCTTCAGTCCGTTCCACTTGTCCGGCAGTACCTGCAGGGATTTGCTCAGCAGTACAAGGCGGGTCACGTGAACGGAGATTTCATCCGTCTTGGTCTTGAACACCCGGCCCTCCACGCCTACGATGTCACCGATGTCATAAGTCTTGAACCATTTATATTCCTCTGCACCGATGTCATCTCTCTTAACATAGCACTGAATCCTGCCCTGCTTATCCTGCATGTCAAAGAATGCGGCCTTGCCCATCACGCGCTTGCTCATGATCCGGCCCGCGACGGACACCTCCTCGTCCTCCATAGCGTCGAAATTATCTTTGATGTCCATGCTGTGAGCGGTGACATTCCAGGTTTCCTGCAGAAACGGATTCCGCCCCGCCTCCTGTAGTTCCTTCAGTTTCTGCCGGCGTATCCGGCGCTGCTCCGTAAGGTCCTCCGCATACATTTCCTGCTCCGCGGTTCCCTCGGCGCTCATTGCCTGCACTGAATCCGCGTTATTGTTCTTTGTGTCGCTCATTTTCTTCTCCCGTTATATCAATACCGTTATATCAATATGCCGTCTGTAAAATCAGTCTCGGCCGCGCTTTGTCGTTACAGCCCTGAAGAGTCCTTCCGCTGTATTATGAAGGACGATATCTGTAAAGCCGCAGCCGCGCTTCCCTCTTACAGCTTTGAAATTTCCTCTACTGTATAGTGAAGAATTCCGTCCGGAACCGGAATCTCTGCGGTTTCACCCTTCTTCTTGCCCAGAAGTCCGGCCCCCACCGCGGAGTCATTGGAGATCTTCGCCGGCTCTGCAAACGGATCGGCCTCCGTTGAACCGACGATCACGAATTCCATCGTCTCTCCGGTATCCTCATCCTTCACGCTGACCTTCAGGCCGACGTTGACCTTATCGCCCTTCACATCATTCTCATTAATGATCTTGGCGTTCCGCATCATCGTCTCCAGCTTATGGATCCGCTCCTCAAGCTCGGCCTGCTCGTTCTTCGCCGCGTCATACTCGGCGTTCTCCGACAGGTCTCCATAAGAAATGGCCTCTTTCAGCCTTTCCGAAACTTCCTTGCGCTTTACTGACACAAGTTCGTCCCGCTCAGCCTCCAGTTTGTCATAACCCTCCTGGGTCAACAGTACTTCATCTGACATTAATATTTCCTCCTTTGCGCTATCCGCTTGCGCCAAATTATACCCTACAAGCCGCTTATTGTCAATGAATGCGGCCTGTCAGCTCTCTATGCACGGCCTGCATGCAGACGCCGGCGGCTCATCCGCCTCTCTGCACACACGACCCGTCAGCCTTCCTTGTTCTCATCCACGAAACGCTTGATTTTCTGTGCCGTGTTCTTCTGGAAATCGTCCTCGCGCACAACCACTTTTTTGATCTTCTTGAACAAAGGCAGGTCCTCGTTGATGCGATCCACCTCTTCCCAGATCAGGTCCTGCGCCTGCTGCGGCGTATAATCCGCCCCCAGTGCGGCCTCCACCTCGTCCTTCTCCAGCGTCACCGTCGCCGCGACAGTCATTTCATCGGGATCAATCTCACTTTCGCAGCCCCAGACCATGGTTTCCGCAATGTAGGGGCTGTGGTTCAGATAATTCTCCAGTTCCTCCGGATAGACATTCTTGCCGTTCTTGGTGATGATCACGTTCTTCTTCCGTCCCGTCAGATAGAGGAACCGGTCCTTATCCACATAGCCGAGATCGCCGGTGCTGAACCAGCCGTCCTTCAGGACTTCATCCGTCGCTTCCGGATCGTTGTAATATCCCAGCATGACATTCGCGCCTTTCAGCACGATTTCGCCGATTCCGTCCTCGTCCCGTCCGATGACCTTCACGTCCATTCCCGGCAGCAGATGTCCGACGGAATCGTTCTTCATCCGGGCGGGGTCGTCCGGATTCAGCGCCGCCATCGGCGAACATTCCGTCAGTCCGTAGCCCTGCACCGCCTGAATTCCGATGGTGTTGAAAAACTCCAGCACCGCCGGGTCGATAGCCGCACCGCCGGAGATGATCATCCGCAGATTACCGCCGAAGACCTTCAGGATATCTCCCGCGAAGGGCTTCACCAGATTGAGCCGGGCTTTAGATGTCAGCCGGTTCACTGCCAGCAGATTGCTGAACATTTTATCTTTACCCTGCTTGCGGATCTCCTTCCAGATTTTTTTGTACAGGCCCTCTATCAGAACCGGCACGCCCAGGAACATGGTGGGCCGCACCTCCTTCAGGTTCTTCTCGATATACCGCAGACCCTGACAATAGGCGACGGACGCTCCTTTATAAAGGGGCATCAGGAAGCCGCAAGTGCACTCGTAGGTGTGATGAATCGGCAGGACAGAGAAGAAGATGTCGGTCGGTTCCACGTTCAGAAGCGTCGGTGCGCTCATCAGGTTGTCACAAATGTTTGCGTGGGACAGCATGACGCCCTTGGCGACACCGGTGGTTCCGGAAGTGTAGAGGATGACCGCCATGTCGTCGGCTGTAATCTCCGCATCCAGGAACTGCCGGTCGCCCTGGCTGACCTCCTTCTGCCCTTCCCGGATCAGTTCCTTCCAGGAGAGAACCTCCCGTTCCGGATCCGCATCGCCGAATGAGATCAGGGTCTGCAGTTTATTTCCCGGATCCCGGCGCAGGCGGGCGAACATGTCTTTGTACCCGTCCTCAAAGATCACACAGGAAACCTCCGAGGCTTCAATCAACTGACCGATTTCCTTCTCGCTGAGTTCCTTGTCCAGCGGCACCACAACGCCGGTACCGCAAATAACCGCAAGATAGCTGCTTCCCCACTGATAGCAGTTCTTGCCCATCACCGCGATTCGGGCGCCGCTCAGTCCGCGGTTCATCAGCGCCGTGCCCAGACCGTTAACGTCCGCCAGCATCTGACGGTAGGTGATGACTGTATATGGCATGTCCTTCTGGTATTTCTGATAAAACGCCACCCGGTCTCCGTAGATGTCGGTGCTGGTTTCAATCATCTGCTTGATGTCCGTAATGGGGCGGCTGGTTTTATATACAACATAAGGATCCGTGCTGTCCGCCAGTGCCTGAGCCTTCTTCTTGGCACGTTTCATCTGGGCGCGCCGTATCTCGCTGAAGGAGGCTCTGCCCCGACTGTCCGCAGCATTGGTGATCAATGTGTTACCGAAGCGCTTGATCTTTCCGGTGGTGGTCTTGGCGAACTCCTCTGTCCGGATGTTGATGCGCTTCACCTGCTTGTACGCCGGCATCTTTTTATTAATCTCGTCCACAAGGTCTTTATAGAAGTGGTAGATTTCCGAGGAATTCATCTCTCCCTTCTGCTCCTTCAGAAGCTTGTAGTTCGGGTAGATATCCGCTGTGATCATGACGTTTCCGACCCGCTCGTCCGTCACGCCGTGCACCAGCACCTCCTGGATCAGTTCGTCCTCCAGCAGAACCGCTTCCACCTCCTCAGGGAAGATGTTCTTGCCGCCCTTGGTGACGATGACAGTCTTTTTCCGTCCGGTCACATAAACGAACCCGTCTTTGTCGATGTAGCCGAGATCGCCGGTGTGAAGCCACCCGTTGTGCAGAACCTCCTCTGTCGCCTCCGGGTTCTCATAGTATCCCAGCATCACAGAGGGCCCCTTGCAGATGATCTCCCCTACTCCGTCCTCGTCGGAATTGATAATGCGGACCTCAGTGTGCGGCATAGGCAGACCGACAGATTCCGCCTTGCTGTACCGGTCCTGATTCACCGCGATGATCGGCGCATTCTCACTCATGCCGTATCCCTGAATCATCGTGAAGCCCATGGCCTCAAAATCTTCGATGACCTTTGGATCGATGGCCGCACCGCCCGCAACGAACTTCTGCATGTCGCCGCCGAAGGACTGATGAATCGCCTTGAACATCCGCTTGACGACGGGTTTGTTGTTATACAGTTTCAGGCGCTTCGACAGCGCGATGGCGTTTCTGAGCTTGTCGCCCTCGCCCCGGGCCTCCGCCTGCTTGAACATACCTTTATACATCTTCTCAAAGACGAGGGGCACGCCCAGCATAACGTTGGCGTGAACCTCTGCCATATTCTTCTGTATATAGCGCAGTCCCTCGCAGATGGCGATGGTCTTTCCCTGATAGAATGTTGTCCAGATGTCGCAGGTCATCTCGTAGGCATGGTGCACCGGCAGGATGGACAGCACGATGCCCGGTTCCGGAATTTCAAACATCATGGACATATTCTGCACGTTGGCCGCGATGTTCCGCTGAGACAGCATGACGCCCTTGGCCAGGCCGGTGGTTCCGGAGGTGAACATCAGCGTCGCCATCTGGTCGGGATCGATGTCCGCGCTGACATAACGGCGATCCCCTGCCTCAAGGAGCTCCCGCCCCTGCCGGATGAGCTTATTCATGGACAAAGCCCTGTCCGTATCTTCGTTTCCGTCGATAGAAATGAAAAATTCAATATCAAAGGGATCGTCAAAAAGCGGCCGGATGCTCTTCTCGGATTTGTCGGAATAGACAATCGCGCTGGCGCCGGATCGTTCCACCAGGCCCATCAGTTCATCCTGAGGAAGGTTCTTGTCCAGCGGCACGATGGCGCCGACGCCTGCAACCACGGTGAAGTAGGTGAGGATCCAGTAGTAGCTGGTCTCGCCGATGACCGCGATCTTCCGGCCCTTCAGTCCCATGTCAATCAGTTTTGTCCCGAAGCCGTCCAGATCCTCCTTCACTTTCCCGTAGGTGATGGGAACGAACTTGCCGAGCTTCCGGTCCTTCACCAGATACGCCGGGTGCTCCGGAAACATACGGGTGCTCTGTACGATGATGTCCTTCAGATCGGTCACATCCCTGACCGGATAGTAAACGCCCTTGTATTTTTTATTATTCATATGGTTTCCTTCTGACTTTCTGCCTTTCTGTATCGGCTGTTCTGTACAGCATATGCTGCGGTACATATTTGGTCAATATTTTATCATTTTTGTCCTCTGAATACAATAAAATACAGAAGCTTTCTTTCAGAAATCCAGAAAACTTCTGTTATAGAATTTCCATGCGGTGCGCTGTGCGGAATGCAGCAGGTACAGGGCGACGTGCACAAAAACCATGTCTCCCTCAGACTTAATGCGCAGACTGCTTACAATCCCAGCGCCTCCGCCGCACGCTTCCAGCATTTCATGTCCACGCCGCAGCGCTCTCCCAGCCGGATGGGCCGCAGGATAAACGCGTCTGTCTCGCACGGACCGCCGGCCTCCACATCCCGCTGCAGCGAAGTGGTATCCTCCGGCCGGGAACGATCCAGAATTGTAAGATTGCGTTCAATCAGATCCTCTTCATAATGAATCCCCATCTTCTCCCCGAGAGCGACGACCTCCCCGATCGCCTCACGGTAAAAGTCCCGTTCCTCTCCGGGCTTCATCAGCGGGCCCATGGGGCAGTGATATACGAGGGCGGTGACGGCCATCGACCCCACCAGTGAGAACTTCCGCAGAACCTCCTTCTGTATATCTTCAGAAAGAGTCGCCTTCATCCCCGGCACCGTGCATTCCTTCTGAATCGTCTCCAGCTTCTCGCGGCTGACCTCCGGATCCTCTGTTCCGAAATAGATGTGCATCCGATCTCCGCTTAGGTAAATCCTGCCGTCTCCGTCCTTTCGCGCGAAAATATAAATCAGCCCGTCCGCGACCTTCACACCGGGCAGCAGTTCACGAATCTGCTCTGCCGCCGCGATGCCGTTCAGCAGAGAGATGACGAGCGTGCTTTTCCCCGCTGCCTGCCGGATGAACGGAGCGACCTCCTTCACCGAGTAGCTTTTGGTACAAAGGAAAATCACGTCCGGAGTTTCTCTCCGGGTCAGGTATTCCTCCGACGACAAAGCCTTCACCGCAGGGATCGCCTGCTCCCCGCCGTCCCGGACAAAAATCAGCCCGTTTTCCTTCATGGCATCCAGGTGACTTCCTCTCGCAATCAGCGTAACATCCCGGCCCGCCATCCCGAGGAACGCCGCAACACTTCCGCCGACGCCTCCCGCGCCGACAATCACATATCTCAGACTCATACCTCCTCCTGTTCCGGCGGTGTCAGCATCATGCAGGCCGCCATCAGTCCTCTCTTTCCGCCCTGCCCGCGGTGAGAGAAGAACACGTCCGTATTCTCCTTTGTACAAAGCTCCATACAGGCGACATTCTCACGCCTGACTCCCGCCGACGTCAGCTGCCTGCGGATCAGCTCCCAGAGATCGATGTAATATTTGTTCCGGCCCCCGTCATACCGGGAAAACTCCGGAAAATCGCCGTACCGCTCCGCGAACAGCCCCGCCACGTCCGCGTCCACCTCGAAGCAATCCCGGCACAGCGACGGTCCGATTCCACAGATGAGATCGCCGGGATTACAGCCGTAATCGAACCGCATTCTGTCCGCCATACGGGACCCGATTCCGTCCAGCGTGCCGCGCCAGCCGCTGTGCGCCAGACCGATCACATGCCGCCGCGGATCATAAAAGTATATCGGATTGCAGTCCGCATGCAGCGTGACGAGTGCAACGCCGCGACGATCCGTCACCAGTCCGTCCACATCCTGATAGGTGCGCTCACGGGTCGCACCGCAGCCCCGGTCCTCCTCCGTCACATTTCGTATGTTCGTGGTATGAGTCTGCCACGTGAATACCAGATCCTCCGGACGGATGCCCATACATTCCGCCAGCACGCCGATGTTGCGAGCCCGGTTCTCCGGAGTGTCCGGATCATTCCCCAGTCCGAAGCCCAGATTCCATGTAGCGCATGGTCCCTCGCTGAATCCGCCGCGCCGTGTGGTGAAGAGATGACGCAGCTCCGGATACCGATCCAGACGCGGAAAGGTCAGATAACAGGCGTCACCCCGCCGATGCATTTCATAGTTTTCCGTTTTCTGTGGGATCATCCCCGGCCTCCTCGTATTGACTGCCGAAAGAGTTCGCGGGTCTTTCCGGGCAGCGCCTCCGCTGCACAGACTTTTCCGCGAGTTACTCATTCTGCAAAAATATTCTGCCATAGGTTAGTCATCCGGCAGAAGATATCCTTTCGCGCTCAGTTCCTGTCCGATAAGCTCCAGTGTCTCTTCATCAGGGGCTTCCACCGTATGATAATGGTACCCCGAGGTGATATTCATCAGCGGAGCGGACCGGCTCTCCCGGATCCCTTCCAAAAACTCCCTGACCTTGCGCCGGGAGCTTATGTCCAAATCCCCCGTGACCTTGCCGTAAACTCTGTGCCACACGAAAACGTTCACTACCGTTCCGCCCAGATCCACCACAGTGTTCAGCTCGTCCTCCATCTGCTCCGACGTATGGCTCACCTTAAACACCCTCCGCGGCCGATCAGTTTCCACCAGCAGATACCCGCGGTTGGTGGAAATAATCTGGCAGCCTGTGGCCCGAAGCAGTGCGATATCCTGTACGATCACCTGCCGGCTGACGCCGTATTCCGCAGCCAGATCCGTCCCGGAAACCGGCTTCTCACTGCTGCTTATTCTGCGGATAATTTCTGCTCTTCGTTCTGCTCCCTTCATCTCTGTTCGTCTCCTTTTCTGCCGGACAGCATACCTTCTGGATTTACAATTATACTCTTTCCTTCTGTTTTGTGCAATGCGGAGAAAGAGAGATTCACGACGATTCCTTGTTGACCGGAGCTCCGCCGCGTAGTATAATTTGTGGAGCAGCAAAACATAATTCTACAACATATAGTATTACAGAGCGTGTAACAAAGGCAGCAAGAGAAGGAGTTTGAACAATGGAAACTATCGAACGTATCATAAAGCGCGACGGCAGGGTCGTCCCTTTTGATATTGACAAAATCACCGACGCAATTTTCAACGCCGCTCAGGTTCTGGGCGGAAAGGACAGGGAAATGTCCTCTTACCTGGCGAAGCAGGTAGAGCTCTATCTGCTGGAAGTCTGCCATAACAGCGTCCCGACGGTGGAGCAGATTCAGGATGCAGTGGAGAAGATTCTCATTGAAAACGGCCATGCCAGAACCGCCAAGGAATACATCCTCTATCGCGCGGAGCGCACCCGCATCCGTGACATGGACACCCGGCTGATGCACATCTACGAGGATCTGACCTTCAAGGAGGCCAGAGACAACGACGTCAAGCGGGAAAACGCCAACATCGACGGAAACACCGCCATGGGAACGATGCTGAAATACGGCTCCGAAGGCGCGAAAGAATTTTACAAGATGTACGTGATCGACCCCAAGTATGCCAGAGCCCACGAAAACGGCGACATCCACATTCACGACATGGACTTCTATACACTGACCATGACCTGCTGCCAGATCGATCTGCTGAGCCTGCTGAAGGGCGGATTTTCCACCGGACACGGTCACCTCAGAGAGCCCAACGACATTGAAAGCTATGCGGCTCTGGCCTGCATCGCCATTCAGTCGGATCAGAACGACCAGCACGGCGGTCAGTCCATCCCGAACTTCGATTACAGCATGGCGCCCGGCGTCCGCAAGTCCTACAAGCGTCTTTACTTTGACAATATGGGAAAGATGCTGGAGCTCCTGTTCGGTCTGGAGAACGGCGCAGCCAGAATGCGGGCCTTCGGCCGGGAAGCCGAGAAGAGGCTCGGTGTCTTTCCCTGTATGTCCTGGGATAACGACTACCGGGAGGTGGAGCTGAAGCAGCTGCTGCAGTACGCCGACGAGCCCGCTGTCCGCCAGCTGCAGGAGAAGGCCGCCATGTTCGCGGATCGGGAAATCGTCCGGAAAACCTATCAGGCGATGGAGGCGCTGATCCACAATCTGAACACCATGCATTCCCGGGCGGGTGCACAGGTTCCGTTCAGTTCCATCAACTACGGCACCGACACCTCCCCCGAGGGGCGTCTGGTCATGAAATCTGTGATGGAGGCCACGGAGGCCGGCCTGGGGAACGGCGAAACGCCGATCTTCCCCATCCAGATCTTTAAGGTCAAGGAGGGCGTCAGCTACAATCCGGAGGATCCGAATTACGATTTGTTCAAGCTCGCATGCCGCACCAGCGCACGGCGACTTTTCCCTAATTTCTCGTTCCTGGACGCTCCCTTCAACAAACAGTTCTACAAGGAGGGCCATCCTGAAACAGAATGCGCATACATGGGCTGCCGCACCCGGGTCATCGGCAACGTTTACGACCCGAGCCGGGAGATCGTCTACGGACGGGGGAACCTGTCCTTCACCTCCATCAACCTGCCCCGCCTTGCCATCAAGGCGAAGGGTGACCAGGAAATCTTTTTCGAGAACCTGGATCACATGATCGACCTCTGCATCGGTCAGCTGATGGAGCGGTTCCGGATTCAGGGGCAGAAAAAGGTCAAGAATTTTCCGTTCCTGATGGGACAGGGCGTCTGGATCGATTCCGACAAGCTGGGTCCGGAGGACACAGTGGAGGAGGTCATCAGGCACGGCACTCTGACCATCGGATTCATCGGTCTGGCGGAATGCCTGAAGGCCTTAATCGGACAGCATCATGGAGAATCACCGGAGGCGGAGCAGCTGGGCATCGAAATCGTCGCCTACATGCGCAAACGGATGGACGAGGAGGCGCGCAAAACAGGACTGAACTGGTCTCTGATCGCCACGCCGGCGGAGGGGCTTTCCGGACGGTTCGTCCGCATCGACCGCGAACGTTTCGGCGTGATTCCGGGCGTCACAGACCGCGAATACTACACCAACAGTTTCCACATCCCGGTCTACTACGAAATCAGCGCCTTTGACAAAATCCGCAAGGAGGCTCCGTTCCACGAGCTGACCAACGGCGGTCACATCTCCTACATCGAGCTGGACGGGGATCCGCTGAAAAATCTGGAGGCTTACGAAAGCGTCGTCCGGTGCATGAAGGAGAGCGGCATCGGCTACGGCTCTATCAATCATCCCGTGGACCGCGACCCGGTCTGCGGCTATACCGGTATCATCGATAACGAATGCCCCAGCTGCGGGCGCCGCGAGGGTGACGGAAACCCGAACTTCGAACGGATCAGGCGCATCACCGGCTATCTGGTGGGAACCATGGATAACTGGAACGACGCCAAGACCGCGGAGGAGCGGGATCGGGTCAAGCACGGCCTGAGCTCCGGCTTTGAGAGGCTGTAGACGTGGGCGCGGCTCTTCGGCTCGCCGGCGTTATCCGCGAATCCATCGTAGACGGTCCCGGAATACGCTTTGTAGTTTTCTGCCAGGGCTGCCCTCACCGGTGCCCCGGTTGCCATAACGCCGAAACTCATGATTTCTCCGGCGGTTATGACTGTGATATCGACAAAATCCTCGCCGCTGTGGACGCCAACCCCCTTCTTCAGGGGATCACCTTCAGCGGCGGAGAGCCGGCGTGTCAGCCGGCTCCTTTCTATGCTCTGGCAAAGGAAATCAAACGCCGCGGCCTGAATGTCTGGATGTATACCGGGTACACGCTGGAGGAACTGTCCCGCCTGGCCCGTTCCGGTCCGGAAAGCCCCTGTCGGCTGGCAGAAGACCGGAAAGCGCTGCGAAAGCTGCTGGACACCATCGACGTTCTGGTTGACGGAAAATACATAGAGGCGCAGCGCGACCTGACTCTCCGATACCGCGGAAGCACCAACCAGCGGGTCATCGACATGAACCGGACACGGGAAACCGGCACACTGACCCTGACAGAATACTGAAGCACGGCGCGAGGAAAAGGCGACGGCACTGCCCCGCCTGTCGCCTTTTCCAAAAAAAGAAAACCGTCACGTTGCGAATTGGGGATCGCGCTGTGACGTCTTTCCAGTGTAATTATTATTCGTTTAAGGCATTATATGGAAGACCTTACCTCTCTTCCTTGACTTATGATAATATATCACATATAATAAGTAAAATGTTTTTTTCTTATATTTGAAATTACAGGTTCTAATGTCAAAGAGGACGCAGAGGAGACACCATGGATAACCGAAAATATGAAGCGCTGATCAACATCGCTGAGACCGGCAGCATCACACAGGCCGCAGAACGCATGGGCTACACGCAGTCCGGAATCACTCAGATGATCAACTCTCTGGAACGGGAACTGGGCGTCAGACTTCTTCGCCGCACCAACAAAGGAGCCAATCTGACGCAGAACGGACTGACGCTGCTGCCGTACATGCGGGAGGAGCATCGCTGGGAGCGGACGATCCGGCAGGAATGCGACCGGATGAGCGGCAGGGAAACCGGAACCGTTACAGTGGGATGCCTCTCCAGCATCAGCACCGCCTGGATGCCGCGTATCCTGGAAATCTTCGCGCAGCAGTTTCCGAACATCAAGATCAACATGCTGGAACACGAGGCCCCGGAGCTGGAGCGCATGCTGATGAGCGGGCGCATCGATCTGGCTCTGATGGAGGTGGCAGAGAAAAAGAACTACATTTCCCGGGTTCTGGTGTGGGACGAGGTCTTCGCCGTCGTCCCGGAGAATCATCCTTTGTCCCTGAAAGACAAAATCACACTGGAGGAGATGAGCCAATATCCCTTCATCTCCTATGCGACCGGAGCGATTTCCCGGCCGGACGAACTGTGGCCGGAGACCTTTACCTCCCACAAAGTCAAGTTCAATGTCATGTATACCTGCAAAAATGACATGACCGCGATTCAGATGGTCAAGCATCATCTGGGCGTCACGCTGGCCGGCGACCTGATGCTGGAGAATTATCCGCCGGACACCATCAACATCTCTCTGGATCCGCCCATGTTTCGTTCTCTCGGAATCGCACAAAGACCGGGCGAGGAGCCTTTGCCCGCCACCCGGTCCTTTACAGAGTGCGTCATTGATACGGTCGGTTAACCTCTGGCTCCGGCCGTCGTTCTCTCTGCTTCTAGTTTCTGGATCGCCTCGTCGCTGACCGTGACGAGAGTTTCCCGTGCCAGACCGCGCCTGGCGTCGTACAGCGTCAGGAACGATGCGGAGACCAGCAGAACAATTCCGACAATCGTGTTCCAGTAAACCGTTTCATTCAGCAGGAGAACCGCCAGAAACGGCGCGATTGCAGGTTTGATGAAGAAGGCGATGGATCCTGTCGTCGCGTCGGAGCAGCGAATCGCGATGAAGTAGAACAGATAGCCCAGACCGGTCACGAAGATTCCGCAATACGCAACGATCATCCAGTTGTCCGCCACGCCGTCCATGACCGGGCGGCCGGTACCGGCGATAACTGCCAGCAGCACCAGCGATCCCAGAATGAAGCTGATGCTGGTCTGCGCGAACGTTCCGATTCTGCCGACGGTGCGTTTTCCCATGACGGTGTACGCCGCGAAAGTCACGGAAGCGATGAGCATCAGGACGATTCCGGGAATCGTATTTCCCTCCTGCACGTCCCAGGGCCGGATCATGAACACTGCTGCGACCAGCCCGATTACAAAGGCCGCGCTCTTCACTCTGTCCATTTTTTCAGAAGTAAACAGATGAGCGATGACCATCGTGAACAGCGGATTCAGGCAGATCAGCGCCGCAGCCGTCGCCGCGTTGCATCTCTCGACGCCCAGCTGAAAGCAGAGCATACTCACGGGGATCCCCATAACGCCGACCAGGAACAGCCAGCCCGCCTCCCCTTTCGTTATCCGAAGACTGTTCTTCCTTGCCTCCACAATTCCGAAGGGCGCCAGAATCAGACCGCCGATCATGAACCTCAGGAACGTGAGCTGTACGGAATCCATGTTTCCGCCCCCTGTTTTCAGGGCAACCTCCATCGTGCCAAATAAAAACGCCGTCAGACACACGCAAACGACCACCTTTTTCATAACAATAATGCACTTCCTTTCCTTATACGCCTCGATTTTATCACCGCAGCAGAAAAAATCAAGGCTTTTCGCCTTTAACAGATTATTTAGATTTCGCCCCGTCCTTTCCCCGTCCTTTCCCAGTTCTTCGCCTGTAAATCGCCTGGCACCAAGAAGAGTCCGCGGCCGTCGCAGACATATATGCGGGAGCGGCGCGCCGACGATGATTGTATCCCCGATCGGGATGCAGCGGAAACGCCGCGGCCACCGGGCATCTGCTATCCACGGCCGCCGCAAAAACCAACAGGCTCCGGCGTTCTGTCACCGCCGGAGTCTGTCAGGTTTTCTTTTATGAGTTATTATGTGAGAAAGAATGTTTTGAAAGAAAGTGTTGAAAGAAAGTATTATTGTTTTATCTGTGAGTTTGTGAGGTGTTGTCTGCTGTCTATCATCTCCCTTCGACAGTTTTAAGTATAGAGGTCTTATGTGATGAACCGGGAACGCTTTCCCGTAGTTTAGTTGTCGTTTCTTCTGCATAAACTGACGATTCCTTGTCGGTTATGTGAATTCACGGCGCAATATGTCCGCGAACCCTCTCCGCAGATACAGCCCGGCTGCGGTACCTGTTCGAGTACTGTCCGACCGTGCCATCTGTTCAGATACAAAGCCTGCCGCAGTTCCGGCCCGGATGCTGTTGCAAATTCCCCCACTTCTCGGTATACTGATATTATCGAAATGAAGAAATACCGGAAACGTTCCGGATTAAAAGAAAGATAAAATGATGCATCCGCAGAAGCGGAACAGATTACAGGAAAGCAGGGACTTTAATGAACGACTATATCGCGCGGGCCACCGCAGCAGACAACAGCATCCGGGCATTTGCCATTCGCTCCACAGATCTGGTGGAGGAAGCGCGCCGGATCCATCACATGTCACCCGTCTGCACCGCAGCGCTGGGCAGACTTTTATCGGCGGGAGCAATGATGGGTTCTATGATGAAAGGTGACGGGGATCTCCTGACCATTCAATACCGGTGCGACGGCCCTATCGGCGGCATGACCGTCACGGCGGACAGCGCAGGCAATGTCAAGGGATATGTCGCGGATCCTCAGGTGGACATCCCGAGGAAGTACAAAGGAAAGCTTGACGTCGGCTCCGCCGTCGGACACGGCATCCTCAGCGTCAGCATGGATCTGGGGCTGCGTGATCCTTACAGCGGACAGTGCGAGATTCAGACCGGCGAAATCGGCGATGATCTCGCCTACTATTTTACGATGTCAGAGCAGACGCCCTCCGCAGTAGGACTGGGCGTAAAAGTGGATACCGACTGCTCTGTGCTTCAGGCGGGTGGATTCATTCTGCAGCTCATGCCCTTTGCCTCCGAGGAAACGATTTCCGCGCTGGAGACCAGGGTCGCAGAACTTGAGCCTGTAACCGCAATGCTGGAACGAGGGATGGGACCGGAGGAAATTCTGACGCACATCCTCGGCGACATGGGACTCGACATATTCGAGACCAGAGACTGCCGCTTTCACTGCGACTGCTCCAAGGAGAGAGTCTCCCGGGCTTTGGCCACACTGAACAAAAAAGACCTGGATGAAATCATCGCCGACGGCGAGTCCATCGAGGTCCGATGCTGGTTCTGCAACAAAGCCTATCAGTTTTCAATTCCGGAGCTGACCGCGATTGAGGAGTACGGCTCCCGGCGGGACTGACAGCTTCTTCAGATGAGGCCGTAGCCGCCGCCCGGGCAGACAACAGCAGAAAGACGGCCGTCCTGGCGCAGATCCGGCAAAAACGGCGGCCGGACGCCTTTATTCCTCGAGACCGAGGTCTTTCATTTCCGCATCCACAGCAGCCTCGCAGCTCTGCATAGCCTGTATGGTTTTGTCGAAAAGCTCATCCAGCTCTACGCCCATCATCTCAGCTCCTGCCTGAATGACCTCCCGGTCGCAGCCGGCCGCGAAATTCAGATTCTTGAACTTCTTCCGCACCGACTTCACCTTCATGTCCATCACACTCTTTGACGGATGCATCAGCGCCACAGCGCCGATAAGCCCTGTCAGCTCGTCCGTCGCATAGAGAACCTTCTCCATCTCATGCTCCGGCTTCACATCCACCGTCAGATCATAGCCGTGACTCACCACACCGTGGATGATATCCTCGCCAACACCGGCTTCCCTCAGAAGCTCCGGAGCTTTAAGGCAGTGCTCCTGCGGATATTTCTCAAAGTCGATATCGTGAAGCAGGCCGACAATGCCCCAGAAGTCTTTGTCATCGCCGTATCCCAGTTCCCCGGCATACCAGCGCATGACGCCCTCCACCGTCAGTCCATGACGGATGTGAAAGGGCTCTTTATTATATTTCCGAAGAAGCTCCAGAGCCTCTTCCCTTGAAATGTGGTCTTTCATTGTGTGTACCTCCATACGTTGCCGCCCGGAGCCGCCGGCCTGTTATCCCCTTCGCCGGACACAGCTTCGCGGGCAGTTTTTCTGCTCTTTATCTTCCGATTATATAACTCGGCGGAAATCCTGTCAAACCTGTTTTATCAACGCGAAAACGGGATATAAAATAAAAATGTATATGCACGGTCAGGCGCATTTGTGTCCTGATTATTTCGTTTAAGGCGTATGCGGGAATTCACGGTGCGGCAGCGCGGCCACACGATGCGGCAAGGTGCAGCACACAGCACCGCGGCTGCGCGATGCGGCAAAATGCGTAACTCGATGAGCGGCGCAACGGCCGCACGATGCGGAAAATCGCAGCACACGACGCGCGGCACAGCGACCACACGGGAGGCCTGCGTACAACAGGAAAGTAAGGTACCAGCAATGACAGTGAAAAACATCAAGGATCTGGATGTTCTGGATATCTGCCGGATCTGCGACGGCGGCGGCGATATCGACGAAGATGCTCTGAACAAGGAGATGGACGATATCGTCCAGGAGGTTCTCGCGGATTACAGCCACGGCCGAGATATCGACAACATGAATGTATTCGAACAGCCGGATCAGGAAATTGTGGAAGAAATCATCCACGAGCTGCTGATGATTTTGTTCCCCGGCTATTACCGCGAAAAGGAGTACCGCACCCGCAGCACGCACATCAAGCTCAGCGTCCTGATTGAAGACGTGATGTACGACCTGCGGAAGCAGATTGAGGTCGCGCTGCTGTTCGACCCGGAATACTCGGACAGCAAGAAGATCGTCCGGAAGCGGGCGGCGCAGAAAATCTGTCTGGACTATTTCCGCAAGATCCCGAAAATGCGGGAATACTTGAATACAGACATACAGGCCACCTTCGACGGCGACCCTGCGGCGGACAGCAAGGACGAGATCGTCCTTGCTTATCCCGGGCTGCTGGCGACAGCCATCTACCGCATGGCGCATGAGCTGTTTCTGCTGAAGGTTCCTCTGCTGCCCCGCATGATGACTGAGTATGCGCACCGCGTCACCGGCGTGGACATCCATCCCGGTGCGACCATCGGAAAATACTTCTTCATCGACCACGCCACCGGTATTGTTGTAGGCTCCACCTCCATCATCGGTGAGCACGTCAAAGTGTATCAGGGCGTGACCATCGGAGCGCTGTCCACAAAGGAAGGTCACAAGCTTCACGGAAGCAAGCGGCATCCGACGATCGAGGATAATGTGACCCTGTACTCCGGCGCCTCCATCCTCGGTGGAAACACTGTCATCGGCGAAGGCTCCGTCATCGGCGGCAACTCTTTCGTTACAAAGTCCATCGCCCCGCACTCCACCGTCACCATCAAGACACACGAAATGGTGCTGGGCGCGAAAAACAAACCCGAGGAGAAGGAACTGGAGCAGGACTCCACATGGTTCTACGTGATTTAGACGGCGGCAGACACTGAAATCAAAGCGTATTTCAAGCACCGCGGGCATGACATGTGTTACGTGCTGCGAGCATAACATGTACCACGCACTGCAGGCATGACACGCGCGCGGCAGCGACGCAAGGGATCAAAAGCACAGTCTTCCGCAAATGCCGCAGGAGGCATGACACGCGCGCGGCAGCGACGCAAGGGACTTCTCAGAAATTATTCTCATAAAGCAGATTTCAAAGGAAGGGACTTCATTGAAAACAACGGTAATTTTAGTCCGGCATGGTGAAACAGAATGGAACCAGGCAGGAAAATTTCAGGGAATGAGCGACATTCCTCTCAGCGAGACAGGGCGGTATCAGGCATCCTGTGCCCGCGATGCGCTGAAGGGCACGGAGATTGACGCCGCATACGCCAGTCCGCTGCGCCGGGCTATGGAAACGGCCCGCATTATCCTGCAGGACCGGGAAATCGAGCCGGAGCCTGTATTCGATTTTCACGAACAAAACGCAGGCGCATGGGAAGGCCTGACCGCCGAGGAAATCCGTCTCCGGTATCCGAAGGAACTCGAGCTCTGGAGCAACCACCCCAGTCAGGTTCAGATTCCCGATGGAGAAACTTTCCTGCACGTTCAGCAACGTGCAACGCGGGCATTCTGGGAATGCGTCCACGCCAATCCAGGGAAAACGATACTTATCGCGTCCCATATGGTCTGCCTGTCCGCCCTGCTTCTGGGCATCGCCGGACTCCCGATTGATGAGATCTGGGCGCACCCGATCTCCAACGCGGGACTGAACCGGGTGGAGGTCTTCACCCCCGCGGAAATCGATTCGACCGCAGGAACCGCGGAAAACGCCTCGGACGATGCGGCATTCACCTCCGCGACAGGCGGGCCGCAAAGCTCAGAGACAGGCGGTCCGCAGAATTCAGAGACAGGTGGCCCGCAGAATTCAGAGACAGGCGGCCCGCAAAACTCCGGCCCCCGTCCGGGCGAACGCGCGTCAATCACCGTCTGGAATGAAGACAGCCATCTCCCGGAGGAGTTCCGGCGCAGACCGATGTTCCGCAAACAGCAGTCTTCACAGGCTCAACAGGCACAATAGCTGTCTGGGTGCGCGGTGATGCGATATCCGCAGGAGCAGATGCAGGAAGACACGAAGCGAAGTAGAAGAATAGCTAAGTCCCGGGAACTGTTTGAGCAGCAGTTATGCTGCGAGTTTTCCCGGGACTCTATTCTTCCTGAACCGAGTGTCCTGACATGCCTGCGACGAGGACCTGGCAGAACCGCGCCCGGCATACGAAAAGGGCTGCCCTATTTTGAGACAGCCTCCTGCACGAAATATGCGACATACACCTAACATTTTCACCAGTTTACACAGATATCCAGCTGTGTCGGGTTGCGACTGGCGAAACCGCCTGTATCCACTACGATTCCAACGCCCAGCGAGGTCATGATATAGCTTCCCTTCGGACGCAGGCTCAGATTGGCAGCACACATCACATAGCCGCCCAGCGTCTTGACGCCGTCGGAGCGGACTTTATACGGATATTGCGATGCGGAGAAACCCATCCCCCGCATGATGCGCACACAGGTTGACATATCCAGATTGTAATAGGTTTCCTTGCCGGAAGGGCCCATGACGGTTCCTGCGCTTCGGGAGAGTACGGCGCCGTTATATGTCCCGGAATACGTTCTGCGGGTATTCGCCTTGGCGATCTGCAGAATTTTCTTTCGTTCCTCTTCCCGGGCCTTCTTCTCCGCCTTTTTCTTAGCGGCCGCTTTGGCGGCGGCGACACGTTTCTTTTGTGCGGCAAGCCATTTCTGCTGTTTGATTTCCTGCTTGCGCTCATACTCATCGACTACCGCCCGGGCTTCCTTTGTTCCCGGAAGCTCCGCCTCTTCATCCAGCAGCACCAGCCCTACCGCCTGCTTCTGTGTGAGGTTCTCCATCGTGAGCTGCTCCTGTTTCTGATTCGTTATCACGCCGTTGGCGTATATGAAAATCAGCAGGATAAGAGCAATAACCGTGAGCAACAAAACAAGGGGCTTGAAATGGATATAGATATCAGGTCCCTGTTTTCGGTATAGCTTCTGCATGTTCAATCCTCCTATGACGTTCGTATAACGTCCGTATGATTTTTCGCAGCTGCGCGGACGGGCTGAGGTTTTCAGCTTTTTTTGCCGCGGTTTCGGTCACGTTCGGGCCGCACGCTCCGGCGGTCAGGCTTTCTGCGCTCATCCGGCGCACTCTTCCCGGCTCGCAGACTCGGTTCTGGTCGCGTGCTCCGGGGAGCAGGTCTTCTGCGGCTGCCGCGCTTTCCCGGCGCGTCGTGGCGTCCCGGCCGGTCGATGATTCTGGTCCAGATCAGATAGCTGGCGGCGAAGGCCACCGCGATGACAAGGGCGATCCACGGCGGAAGCAGTTCCAGACTCATCGCGGATTTCAGTTTCTGTTTTGCCGTGGCGTCGCTTTCCCCCGACGTTTCTGAGGAAGTATCTGTTTTTTTAACGATTTCTCCCCGGAAGGCGTTCGCAGTCCGCACCGGAATGTTCACATTTTTTTCGTAGATTGATGTGAACTGGCTGTGATCGTTGGGATAACCTCCCGTTGCGTTCTCAATACACATATAGGGCGTATGAGTGATATTTCTGAAGTAGTGCTCCGCATCACCGTCTCCGTTTCCGGTCTCCAGCTGTCCGGTATAGCCGGTTTCCTCCGACACGATTTTCACCAGGCGCTCCTCAGCTTCCTTCGTCTGATCCGTGTATCCCCAGTAATACACCTGCCCCATGGTATGAAGGTTGATGACCGCCTGGCAATTCAGCTCCTTCACCAGGTTCACCATCGCCATGGTCTCCTTCTCCGTGTAGGGCTCGGTTCCTCCGTAGCGCTCACTGCTGCGCACCGTATTTTTGTTCGTCGTATCATTGAACCCGGATTCAAAATTCCGATTGATGTCCACGCCCCGGGCGTTTGCCTTCCAGTTGTAGTATCCGCCGCTGACCGGATAGGTTTCCGCCTTCTCCCGCAGCGTTTTGTCCCGTATGGAATCCAGTCCCTCCTGCGCGATCATTACGCCGTCAGGATTCACCATCGGCACGATATAGAGCTGCGTATGAGAAAAAATGTCCTTGTACGTTCTCCCGTTTACTTTTTTCGTTGTGTAGTTCTTACAATATTCCTCTGCCATTGCCATCGCGACCGGCCCGTTGATATATTCCCGGGCGTGGACACAGGCAAAGACCACGATCTGCCTGCTGGCATTATCGCTGCCGATCCGCAGACACCATATATTTCTTCCGTCCCAGGACTTTCCCAGGGAAGACAGCCTGCACCGATCGCTGTATTTCTTCGCCAGCGCCTTGGCATCTGCGGTCAGATCCGCATAACTGTACTTCGCATCCGTGGTATCCACGACGGACGTGTCTGCGAAAACCGTCGATATGCTCAGGGTCGTGATTGCAGCAACCAGCCCCAGAACTACTATCGCACATCGTCTCAGTTTCTTCATAAATGCCTCGTAATTTGGTTTTTACAATGTGTTTTAGTATACCACAAAACTTACCCATGTGTGTGAAAAAAACTCGAATTCCCTACCGCCCGGAACCACCGGCACAACAGGGAGTAGGAAATGGACTGGACGCAGACACATTCCTCCCTATCATCCAGCGCGATACAGTTGCCGCAGTCATAGTTGCAGCACTCATGTACCAGCCGCCGCGCTCTGCGGTACTGACGGTAGTCCATGACGAAGACGGGTTCAGGCTTGCTTTTCTTCATGCTGGCACTTCCCGCACCCACCGCGGCCCTGGCAGGCATGGGCCTCCGGCTCCGGGCCGGTGGGCGCGTCTGCCGGTTCCGGCTGCAAGAGGGCAAGGGGCAGTCGGACATTCAGGTGGACAGTGACGGGCAAAATAATCTGTTTCATACAGCGACCTCCTTCAATGAATTTACTGTTAAATATTCGTGCAAAGTATTGTTTTCTTCGTGCAAATGGCATATACTAAAAGTACTAGCAGAAAGGGGTTGATGATATGGCTGGAAATACCACAAACATCAGCATCCGCATGGACGCGGATTTGAAGGCACAGGCCGATGCCCTGTTTGCGGAACTCGGCATGAATTTATCCACGGCGTTCAACATCTTCGTGCGCCAGTCGCTTCGTGAGGGCGGTATTCCCTTTGAAGTGAAGCTGGAACAGCCCAATAAGGAAACGATTGCTGCCATGCTGGAAGCGGAAAGGATTGCAAAAGACCCGTCTGTAAAGGGCTACAAAGACCTTGACGAGTTGTTTGCCGACCTGAAAAAATGAGGAAAACAAAGTACACCGTCAAGTACACGACCGCTTTCAAAAAGGACTACAAGCGGGCAATCAAGCGCGGCCTGAAAATCGAATTGCTGGAACAGGTCGTGGCGCTGCTGGCAATGGGTGAACCGCTGCCGGATAAAAACTGTGATCACGATCTGTCCGGCGATTGGGTGGGCCATCGGGAATGTCACATTCTCCCGGACTGGTTGCTCATTTACCGTATCGAGGATGATGTGCTGGTCCTGACGCTGGCCCGCACCGGGTCGCATAGCGACTTGTTCGGCAAATAAACCGTCTGCCGCCGTATAGGTAAAACCTGTACGGCGGTTTTTCTGTGTGCAAAGGGGTGTCGTGAAACGCGATGCACCGCAAGGGGGGTGGCAAAGCGCCGTACCCTTTACCGCTCCGGTCCTCGGTCGCGGGACTTGTCCCGTTCCTGGCGGGCCAGTTGGTTGGCGGCCTTGCGGAGCCGTTCCATGGCTTTCAGTTCTTTCAGATACCGGGCCGCCGCGTCATAGAGAATCAGTTCCCGGCTGTGGCGCTGCTCGAACAGCTCCCGCTTCTCTGGCTTCACCCTGGCAAGCTGCTTGTGGACAGTCTTGTACCTGTTGTACTGCGCCCACATCTCCCCGCGCTCAGTGAGGACAGCGATCCGGCGCTCGGCCTTAACGATTTTTCCCCGCAGGTCATAGTAGCGGGTGTTCATATCTGCGATTTTTTCATGGAGCTGCTGGCCCTCCGGCTTCTCTGCCTCGGCCTTAGACCAGTTGTAGAGGCGGGTAATGCGGGCCTTGATTTCCTTGAGCAGCTTGTTGTCGGCGACGATCTGTAGGTTTATTTGCCTCCTTGGGGAGTAACCAGACACCGGCCATTTTCACAGCGCCGGGGATACGCCCCTCAACGCAGTAATAGTTGACTTGGCGGGACGAAACGTCCCATTTCTCACTTGCCTCTTTGAGTGTCACGTAGTCCATATTCGCATCTCCGACAACATTTTTCATTATCTCGAAGAATACAAGGTGTGAGATATGTCGAAAGCGTAAAAACAAACAGAGGCCGCAAATAGCAGCCTCCGCTTGTAAAAGAACTATTGATAAATCAGCTCTGACAGCACGATTTCCTCCACCTGTGCTTTCAGCGTGTTCATCAGCCCCACCCAGCGCATGGGATCACGGAATTTCAGTTCCTCAGTGACGCCCGCCGCCTCCATCATGCGGGGCAGCATGGCGTCCATCCGTTCACGCGCCGCCCGGTCAATCTCCAACAGGTGTGGGTACAGCTTTTCACTCAAGATCAAGCTAATGGAAATGCTCTAAGTGACTGCTTCACTAACCATGACAAAAAACATGATTAAGAAGTCACTTAGAGCATACATCTCCTCTCCGCAACGCACACATTAAGATACGCCTTGGGGCGTACAGGCTCCAGGGCGTATCCGTATATAATTAAATATCGCTTTTACCGTTTGTTCGAATGCGGATTCCGGCGTCAGCTCCCGGCCGGCTCCGCAAAGGCATACAAAAAAGAAGTCAGACGCCCGCATCCGCGGCGCTCACTCCCCCTTACATCTGAAGCTTCTGTTATCGCTTCGTGAATTATTCCGTAGCAAAAAGACAGTGTCTGTCTGTCTGTCTGTCTGTCTGTCTGTCTGTCTGTCTGTCTGTCTGTCTGTCTGTCTGTCTGTCTGTTAAGATTGTCCTTCTTTTATTATCGCCTGTCAAGATATTCTCACTCTCTTTCTCAACCATTACAATCGGCAATATCAATATATCAGCAGCGCTCGCAGCGCCGCAATCCGTCACACACTTGATATAAAAAGAACCTATAACCATTATAGCACGCTGCGGCAAAAAATCCACCGAAAATTCGAGCTTGTGTTCATCATTTGTTTAAATGTTCATCTAAACGCAAATTAAACGGGCATTTTGTCTCCGGATTCCCGGATCTGTTTCTGATGCAGTAAAACAGATACACCTTGGGATGTACAATTTCCAAGGTGTATCCGAGTATAGTAAAATATCGCTTTTCGTCTTTAAAGAAGCACCTCTCCTGACACTTCTTCTGTTTTATTTCTTTGTCCGGACGGTTTTCGCCTTCGACCAGGAGGAATAGTACGTTTTCTTGCCGACTTTCACGTACGTTCTGACTTCAACGTAATATTTCGTCCGGGATTTCCCGACCCTGATCGTTTCCGACGTATTCTTACTGCCCTTCACCTTCACATATTTCGCTGATTTGAACTTCTTATTCGTAGCATACCGTATCTGATATCCCCCGGTATTAGCTGTCTGCTTCTTCCATACCACGGCTATCTTTCTGCCGCTCTTGGCCTTCAGACTCTTCAGTGAGGTTTTTCTCGGTTTAATGTCCTTTGAAATCCTGAAGGTAACCTTCTTTTCGCCCGTGAAATTGCCTTTTCCTGTAATCACGACAGTCGCAGTTCCGGCTTTTTTGTTGTCGAGGTATGAGACGGTATAATCCCTGTTCTGCTTCAAAGCGATTCCGCTGTAGGACAGATGCACCCCCGGAGTCTTTTCTTTTCCGTCATATTTATACAGCGTCTCCGAAAGTTCACAGGAGACCGTACTGATTTTCCTGGGAACGATGCGATAGCTCAGCTCTGCGGCTCCGTCAAAACCCGCCGAGCGGATTCCGCTGATTTTGTAGGTAGCGAAGCCGACACTGACATTATTAGTGATGCTCAGTCTGTAGTCCCTGCCTTCTGTCAGAACCCTTCCGCAATAAGAGACTGTGATTACGGGAGCGACCGCATGTCCGGTGTACTGTGTGCCGTAACGGCTGCTCTGCGTGACATCACAATCCGTAATATCCACATATTCCTTATCGTCCTCCTTTGTCAGGCCGCACTTTCTGCATTTGTAACCGTCGCCGGACGCCTCCCAGTCATGATAGACATCGCCATCCTTACATTCCGCGAAATGCGCATTTAATACAATCCGTGAAGTAATCGAAAGCTTTTCTCCCGGAGAAATGTCCTGATCAGTTCCTTCTTTCCTCCAGCCGGTGAACAGCATGGAGCTGTCTGCCGCAACTTTCGGCAGGCGGAACTTTTTCCCTGAAGCCACCTTTATGACGCGGGAGGATCCGTGCTCATTCAGCACGACATCACAGTACTGCTCTTCACCCTGCGTGAATTTCAGGGTGCAATACTGTTGCTCCGCAAACTGCCCGTCATCGGTCTTCAGCCAGACACTGAGCACATTCTTCTCTCCCTGTTTTTCTGTAAACAGACGCTCGTCCAGCACCAGGGGGATTTCGTTTTCTCCATCCAGCTTCACGTTGCCGATATATCTTCCGTTAATATAGTAATTCAAGCTCGCGTATGAATTATCCCGGATACTGATCGCCGCGCGTATTGTCTTCGACGGAGATGTCTTTGTTTCATAGGCGTGATCTGCAATATGCTCCACATCCTCTCCGGAAAGAGTGATGCTGAGCTTGTCGGACAAAGGAACTCCCAGCGATTTCATCGTGCTCTGATCCGTCGCGAACTGCTCGTCCATCCAGTTGATTCTTTTCTGTATCCAGGATTTCAGCGCAGACGTATCTGCTTCAAAGCCTCTGGAATATTTCCACATACTCTCGTTCTTCAATGCCGGCTGACGAATGTAATCATGCCATCGGTCAATAGTTCCGCCGTTCTGTACCGATTCCCGGAGCATGTCTTCTTTGTCACGGAACAGTTCCCTCGCCTTGACGGCAAAGTAGGCACTCTTCTTCGCCTCCGCAAACCAGGGGCGATCCTTTGTGACCCAGCTCCTGGCGCCTGATGTTCCGAAAGGCGCCACAGAATCCGAACTCCAGTCGAAATCCCATATCGGGCCAAAGCAGATCGGCCGGTCGATATCCTTGTAAAAGAACGTGCTTTTCGCTCCGATCTCGTTTCTCATAAATTCCGAGGCCATCCAAAAGGATACCAGGCTGTCCGCATCACAAATGTCCACATATGACAGGCGGCCGTTCCCGATGTCCTTCACGCACTGATCCGGACTATAGAATGCGTCCTCCAGTTTCTGAACAGAATTTGTCATAATGGAAAAAAATGTACTTCCCGAAGCTGCGAATTCCGGAGTGTCGAAGTTCACCGGAACGTTCCTGTCGGTATGAAAAGCCGGCGTCTTTTCCGGATCGGCGTCGATTTCAAACAGACATCCTCCGTTTGCGGATTCCGGTCTGCTGTAATAATCAGAAGCGCTGTATTCATTCCCGTCATACCGGAATTTGTCTGTCGTAATCCAGGAGAGATTCTGTTCCAGCTGATCTCCCAGAGCGTCCTCCGCATCCTTCGACAGACCGTTTTTCTTCGCAAAGGCCTTGGCAATATCGCCGGCAGCACCCTCCCAGTCATAAACATCCACTCTGTTCTTATCCACACGGACATGTTCGGTCAGCTGATACATCCCGATAAATTTTCCGTTGAGGACGACATCGACCCAGAGGCCGTCCATCGCCGTTGTTCCGAGATTCTTTCCGTAGTACGAGGAAAGCATGTTCCGCATTCCGCTCTCATCGATATAATTGGCCAGCAGAACCCAGTGCTTGTTTTTCCCCATGCCGAACAGGTTTGTTTTTTTGTCCAGTTTGATTTTGTACGGCTTCTTGTCGAAACGTTTCCAAGTGGAATGCCCACGGCCCTTGATTTCAATTTTTCCGGTATACAGATCCGTATTCGTCCGGTTGTATTTTTCGCAGCCCTGGATGTTCATCTCAGCTGGCAGGTATTCTTCTCTCGAAGTAATGTCTTTCCCTTCCTGCGTGTTAATATAGACGACCGGAAGTACACTGCAGATAGTGGAACAGTCGGAAACCTTTTTCCCACCTTCCCAGACCTCTGCGCGTATCACCTTCTCCATATCGTCGGAGGTTACGCAATATGTGTTCCCTGTACAGCTGATCTTCTGGTCATCCATATACCATCTGTAGCTGATATTCTCACCGGAGGTCCCATTGTATACCACGTGAAGACTGTCTCCGGGCGACGCATACTCTTCCTTGAAAGAGGCTCCGCCGCTATCTGCCGCATATGTGATACATAAACCGCCGATGCCTGCCGCAATTAATACGGCAAGCACCAGCGTCAGCATCAGGGATCTTCTCATCTGTCTCATATCTGTCCTCATCTCCGCATCCTTGTTCTGATGCACTGCTGAATTATTTCTTGATTTTTTTGCTTTTTACGGAAGAATAGGATCCGTATATGGTCTTTCCTGAAACCTTACTGTAGGTTCTGACTTTGTAATAATAGGTTTTTCCTTTCTTCAGCTTTGTATTTTTCCAGTTTCTCGACTTCGTGGTTTTTACAAGCTTGAACTTGCCTTTCTTTGAAGTCGCGCGGTACACCTTGTAGCCTGCCGCGCCCTTTACAGACTTCCATCTGATTTCAATCGATTTCTTTTTAATATTTTTAATCGATGTGATGGATGTTTTCCCGGGCTTCTTCGGCTTCGACACGATGCTGAACTCTGTCCGGACCGTTCCTTTGTAGCCTCTCGACGGATTGCCCTTAATCGTCACTGTCGCCCTACCAATCCGGGTGTTTTCACTGTATGTAACCTTAAAGTTCGTTCCCGGTTTCAGTTTCTGGCTTCCGTCTGTAATTTCAATCTCCGGTTTCAGTGCAGCTCCTGTATACAGCTGATCGGCAATCGGTGCGATACTGCATTTTGCAATATCCTTCACCGCCATATATCCTGTGTCCGGATCGAAGTCGTACCGGACGCCATCGACGACGGTGCTCTTTCTGACATACTCATCACCCCAGTAATACCTGGTGCCCACGAGTTTTCCCTTCGTGTCTTTTTCTGGCTCAAAGGCTCCGCGTGTGAGAACGCCGTTCTGATCGAACACGAATTCTCTTATCGTGTTTTTCCCCGGTGTCCTGATCTTGAATTTTCCGCCCGCAAGCATCTCGCCGTCATCCGGGTTTGTTTCTTCAGTACTGTTGGCGCTCGCTTTTCTGAAGTAATAGAAATCACCGTCAATTACTCTCCAGCGCTTCGCCGCATTGCCTCCCGCTTCATAATAGCGGATGATGTCTTTCTGTTTTCCATTCTTCAGCGTGACGGTCTCCTTCACAAAGCTTCCCTTCATGAACACGCCGTGCCTGTTGAATGTGTACTTCTTTCCGTCGATGGTAACGGTTCCGGTCACAGCATAACCGTCTGCTCCGATGTAATAGCTCTCATCCCCGTCTGTAAGCCATCTGTTCTTTTCAAATTTACCGTCCTGCAGGTATCTCACCAGTCCGCTCTTCCGATCGATGACCTTTCCCGAAAAGTCTGTTGTGATCTTTCTGGTCGTTCCGCATTTTCCGCAGATCAGATGCTCATCGTCGGCACAGTACCACTCATGCAGTCCGTTTTCACAGGTTTCCTTCTTCTTCGTATAAGAATACTTCTCCAGCTCACTTCCGTTCGCCTCATGGACTTTGACTCTGAACTCGCTGTCCGTCGCCTCTGCGGTCAGATAGATTCCGTCATAATCATTCGTCGGATCCACCGCGAAGTTGAAGCCTCTGCTGTTAGACGGAGTATATGACTTCCCTCCGGTAGAACCGCAGACGTAGTACACGACTCCATTAGCCTCATCGGTCCTGCCGTCTGTCGTCGGGTTCGTTCTCACAAGCGAATGGTCATGTCCGGAGAACATGAAGTCAATCCCGGCCTTTTCACACGCCTTAGGCAGATACTTTGTAAACGCCGCGCAGTCGTCCGTTGTCTCATTTGTTCCATAAGGCGGCTGGTGCGATACCACAATCTTCCACTTCGCCTTACTCTTCGACGCATCCGATACCAGCCACTCCGCGTATTCCTTCGCATCCTTCTCCTGCGACGAGAATCCGAGCACCGCAACATACACGTTCCCGTACTGCACCGAGTAGTGCCGCTGGCTTTCGATGTTGAACAGGCTCTTCTGGATGTTTCCGGTAGTGTCGCCGTACAGTTCATGGTTTCCTGTAACATGAATCATGTCTGTGCTGCTGAACGGTTCACGATCAAACAGTTTCAGGATTCCAGTCCAGTTCCCGTACAGATCCGCCTTCTCGACAAAGTCGCCGGTCTGAATTCCGAAGGCGTACTTCTTCTTCGCCAGCTCTGTCATGATATTTTCCAGAGATACATCTTCAGTCTGTGTATCGCCCAGAATGAAGAAATTCGTCTTTTCCCCGTTATATGCTGTGGAGAAGCTCCTGACCTCTGACCAGTGCTCGTCTCCGTCGCCCGCCATGTAGACGTAATCGGTATCCGGCTTCAGTCCGCTCAGCTCCACTGTGTTCAGATACACGACTCTGTTGTCCGCATTTTCAGAGGAACCGTTGAAATTCAGGAGCTCCGCAGTTCCCTTGTATTCCCTGAACGCCTTTTCCTTATCTGTATCATAATCCTTCTTCAGCGCAAGCTTCACGACCGCCGCCTTTTCTGCAACTCCCGGACGGGACATCCAGGTGATGTTCTTCGTCGTTTCCGAATTCTTCGCGGCGTTCAGCTGAATATATGTCGGCGTTCCGTCCTCGTTTGCGCCCGCGCCGTTGCTTGCAGAGTGAAGAACAAAGGAATATCCACCTTTTTCGTCTTTCGCGTAGACTGCGTATTTCTGCGCGCTGCGGAATTTATCCGTGGCAAATTTCCCGTTCAGATCTGTCTCGCCGATTTTCTGATCATCGCTCAGATAGATTCCGACGTTCTTCGCAGACTTTCCTGCCTCTGTCTTTACGATGAAGGTCGTATCCATGCCCGCAACAGTATTGTCCGCACTGATCGTATAACGCGCATCGATTTCCGCCTCCTGCGTCTTGCGGACAAAAGAGGACTCGTGGATTTCACCTGACTCATCCTTGTATTCAAATTCCCCTGACGGAATTGAGAAGCCCATCGATGTTCCCTTCGTCACGGAAAGGGGAACTCTAACATACGCAGTCGCTATTTTTCCGTCAGCGGTCGGAGCACTCCCCTCCTTCCGCTTCGCAGAAACGGTAAGAATACCGGTCTTCGGACTGTATTTCGGCTCAGCGTTTTCCTCAAAGCCTTCGGCGTATTTCACATCATAGTCAGAATAGTCCTTGCCGAGTTTAATTTCCGCTGTAACCTTCTGTATCACGTCCGACTTATCAGATTTCAGGCTTATTCCGGCCTTCTCTCCGACGTAGACCTTTGCATCGTCGAAACCCGTCTTCACCTTCGGTTTATCTGTCTCACTGCCGTCAACGCTGAAGGAAACAGACTTTACCGCCTCATTACCCTCCTTGTCACGGATCAGAACCTTGACAGAATGCTCCCCGTTAGACAGGTGCTGCTTGTACAGGAACAGCGTTTCCTTACTCTCATCATGCGCAAAACGGTTGTCTGCGATCGCCTTATCCGTAATGTTTTTTCCGTCGATCCAGATATTTTTTGTATTATAATCAATGCCGGAAGCATATTTGTTCTGGACGTCCGATACATTGATCTCAAAATCCACATCATTGGACCTGACGACAGTGTCCTCTTTAAGTTCCTGACCGTCCGCGGTGATCCGCCCAATGATCGGATTGTCGTTGTCTGTGGTGTTGGCGCCATAAACGAACTGAAGATCATCGAAGTAAAGAGAGCCCTTGACCTCGTTCTTAGGAATATGTACGATATGTCCGTTTTCCATCCTGAAGTTTCCACTACCGTTAAGAAGGTACATTACGCGGATCGTCTCTCCTCCGATCAGTTTATACGGACCTTTGCCTGGAAGCTTGGCCTCAACATATTTCCAGCCGGTCCAGTCCAGACCGCCCAGCTTGTCCGCATCAACTTTGGAGCATCCTATTTCTGTAAAATTCACAGTCTGCACAACGTCACTTCCGTCTTTCACGCGCAGTCTCAGCCAGAAATTGGGTGTTCCCTCCGGGCAGTATACATACATCCCGATTGCGGTAGGATTTCCCGGGATCTCCTGGGTCTGGGATGAGAATCCCACACAGGCGCCCTCCGTACCGTTCGCCTCCCGGAAATCATAGTTTATCTTCAGCGAATTATTGCCCTTCTTCACCGGCTCACCGCTGGCAATGTTGACGATTTCCGCAGTTTCCTTTCCGCCGCGGGAGCTTTCCGTTTTATTTACAGGATCCACGCCGTTCACATAATGGCCGTACAGCATCCTCGCGGTGGCCTTATCCAGCCAGTTCCCCTCTCTGTCCCACAAAGCGAGAATGGTTCCGCCGCCCGGTTCGAAGCTGGCGCGGTTGAAATCCCAGTACTTTTCCGCCGGAATATCATTCCCCTCCGAATCCTTACGGCTTTCGAAGTCCATGACAACCGATGGCTGAAGACCTACAATAACGTTTATGCTTCCCTTCACCGTCTCATCATTTCTGGAAGTACAGGTAATTGTCCCGTAAAGGGTTTTGCCGTCGGATGATGTAAATTTGTTTCCCTTAAAGTTTCCCAGTTCCTCCGGATTGTCGACATCCTTCTTCTCAGCATCTTTTACATCTGAAATCGTCCAATTGAAATCACCGTCATGGTAATGGATCTGCCTTCCCTGATATTTGACGGCAAGTCCCAGATCCGATTCCTCTTCAAAGGCCATAGTAATCTCTTCGTTGGTGAAGGAGATGGAATCCGGATTCCGGATCTCAATCGAAGTTTCACCCACAACCTTGTCCCCGGATTTCAGCTGTACGCTTACAGTTCCGGTTTTATCTCCAGCCTTGAATTCACCGTCCTCCGTAATAGATCCCATCGACGCATCCTTCAGCGCGAACCTAGTGTCTGACGGCAAGGGTGCCGAGCCTCCGGCACTGTCAACTCCGACAGCCTTGAATTTTACTGTGGAGCCCGGCGTATAGATCTCATTATCCGGAGATACGGAAGCGTGATCAAATTCGCCTGTCGCCTTCGCTGTAGAGTACACAAACAGCGAAGATGAAACTTTCCGCTCATTTCCGTCTGAAGGACTGTTCTTCACTGTCAGTTCCTTCGTTCCTTCGGATTTACTGGCATAGGTGTAGGAACCTCCGCCGTCAAGGTAGAGAACCTCCCTGCATCCCATATTGATCATCGTCTGTGCGACTTCTTTCAATGTCATTCCGACAGATTTGGGGGCCTGTCTGCCGTCTGCTCCAAAGAGGACAACCGTTCCGTCCTCTCTGATACCAATGGAATTACGAGGCATCAATGATGTGTCCTGATCCCAGTGATCGTTTTCATCTCTGAAATACAGTTTCCCGTCGTGCACCAGCTTAATCGGTGCGCCGATCGCCTCTTCAACATCGTCCATCGGGGTTCCGGGATCCCGGATCGCGGCAGTTCCGTCCTTCAGAATGGCAAAGTAATATTCATATCCCGCCTCTCTGACAACTTTTCCGCCCATCACGAGCGCGCCGTTCGGCTCGCCTGTGGACATATTGAAATAGTCACCGTTTGTCGCAGCAACGATATTTTTATTCCCGCCGAGCTTGCGCTGGGCAGACGCCGCCTGATCGCGCACGGTCTGCATTCCCCATCTCCCGGACGTGTCATAATCCTTATAACCTGCAAGGATACCGGTATCTTTGTTTTTCAAATTGACAACCGCCGCATAACCTTCAATCTGGTTATTGCCCTTGCTGTCAACCATGGTAATATGCTGCTCCTTTATTCCCGGAGCTATCGGATATTCCTTCAGCGCCGTCAGACGCTTTCCTTCCGGCGGCGTAAAACTGTCCGCCGCAGAAATATTTCCGACGCCGAACACTGTCACCAGAAAAACACAGCACAATACTGTCAGCCATACTCTTTTCACTCTTCTCACAGTTTGCTCCTCTCTCAACCTGCAGTAACGTATCAAAACTCCCGGACGCCCCCTGCTCCCCCGAGCAGAGGGTATATACCGGAAAACGGCAGTCCCCCGATTACCGTTCTTAACAATTCATCAGCGCGATGTCTCCGCTGTTTCAGAGCATCCCGCCGCGGTATCTGTCGAAATACCGCATCAGCCTTTGCCGCAGCCGCATCCTCATGCGGCCGCGCATCTTCCGTCCGCACGCTTCACATTGCCGCGGGCAGACGCATAAAGACACGCAAAAAAAGGAAGTCTCCGTCCGCATCTGCGGCGGTTACTCCCTTCCCGGTCTGACTCTTTCGTTATCGCTTCGTGAATTATTCTATAGCAAAAAGACAGTGTCTGTCTGTCTGTCTGTCTGTCTGTCTGTCTGTCTGTCTGTCTGTCTGTCTGTCTGTCTGTCTGTCTATCTGTCTGTC
>Ga0256404_1002300_pt1 | contig 42597 bp, 35 predicted proteins | sample RumenRJG_01DNA_FD_185990 | JGI IMG/M metagenome (GOLD analysis project Ga0256404, IMG submission 185990) | Bovine rumen microbial communities from Lethbridge, Alberta, Canada - RJG_01 | ecosystem: Host-associated > Mammals > Digestive system > Stomach > Rumen | place: Canada: Alberta | collected... | reverse complement strand
GATGAAAGCCTTCAGGTCATGCCTGAAGGGAATAAGGGATATACCCTTCTTTTTCTATAGATGTGTTACTGTCTTTGGTTAGGCAGCGGCATCTGCCCGCCACGGACAATCCCCCTTGGGCCGATATTTCCGTGAAGAAGCAGACGGTCTTCGTCTCCGGCGTGATTAGTAAGAACCACAAGGATGCTAACGTGGGCTTGAACAGCGAGATCATCAAGTTGATGCTTGACCTGAACATCTTCAAGCACCCCAGTGACTGCTATCTCTTCAGCGAAGACTTCCTGCCGGGCATGAAGCGCATGAATCCGGACAACTTCAATAAGCGCTGGAAGCAGATGCGCGCTGTCTTCAACTGGGATGACTGTTACCAGTTCTACAGCTTGAAGGACTCGGGCATCCGAGACCTTGCCAACTCTCAGGGTGTGGTTGTGGCTCGTGACCAGGCACGTCATAGCGACATCACGACGACGAACCATTACATTCAGCAACATGGCGTCCAGCAGGTGACCCTCAACTTCAAAGGCAACATCATCTACGACGACGCAACGCCTGATGATCGTGTGAAAGACATAACAGAATAGTCGTAGTATGAAATCAGCCACCTGTAGGACATGCCTTACAGGTGGCTGATTACGTTAATGCGTTATTACGTTTACGGTACGAGTGTGCAAAATTTTATTGTAGCGTTGTAGCGCAAACAACAAATCCTTCAATATCGACTGATTATCAGAATGTTGCAAGAGTAGCAAGGTTGTAGCACACTCGTTTTACGCTACAAAAGTCTATCGGCAGAACACGAATTTGGCCACAAAAAGCACCAAAAGCTCCGTGTTTCTGCTTCATTTTGCCTTTGTGCTATCCACCCCATCCCCAGCTGTGCTGTCCCTCCCCTCCTGATTTTTCCAGCCATGCCGTGTCTTCCATTCCGTTCTGCATGGGGTCGCAAGTCTTCGCCGTTGCTCCATCATGCTTCACTCCATTAGGAGACACCGCATGGCAAACGCTTGCAGCGGGACGGCGATGCCGTCCTTTCATGCTGCCGGTCCATGACAGGAGTGAAGACTGCGCAAGCTCCGTTTCCTCTCCAGTCATCAACCGCAGCCCTGTAAGTCTTTGCTTATTGCTGCGTCCCTCCATGGCGAGACACCACCAAGAAGATTCTTGCAGGTGTCTCACAGACCCACCCATACAAATTGTCTGAGACGTTGCACGCCGCCTAAGGATGCCAGAGCCCATGCCCACCCAAAGCGGACGACGGCTATTCTGCTTTCTTGATCGTCAACCCATTGCCGGCACTCATTTGGCAAAGGCTTGACGCTCAGCAGAACGTTCCGGCGAATTGACTTCGCTGTCAAGGCACGACCGCAGGCCGACGTTGCCGACCTCCACTCATGCTGTCTTGACTGGGAAGACAATTCTTGCCGTCACTGTAGCCGCTATCCGCTTTGCTCCCACCCTTTCTGAGGAGTCTGATGTCGTTGAGAATGAAAGAAAGGGAATTGATATGCCTATTTTATATCGGGGCTACAGCAACGGAATTGGCAGCTCTCGACATCGACGGGTATTCCATCTGGACATCATACATGTGTAATATCCTGTAGAGGTTGCTCTTGCTGCGGTAGCCGGTGCGCTCCATTATCTCCTTGATGCAGTAGCCTGCCTTATACATGTTGATGACCAGCTTGTACCGTTTCAGTTTGCGGTCGCTGAAAGAGTTTGAGTACAGCTCCGCCTCCAGGTCATCGTGGGCGTTTCGGTCACGCTTGCTGAACACCTGACAGATCAGGTCCAGCGTGTTGACCGTCTTCGACTCAGGGAACAACTCGTCGTGCGTGTCCAGTCCGTCGGCGATGGAGATGATTCTGATGCCACTCTTCCGGCAGAACTTGACAAAGAAAATCATATCATGGAAGTTGTAGAAGGCGTTGTCGAAGGAGAGCAGCACCGCGCAGTCGTTCTCGTGGAGGTCATTGATGAAGGCCTCCCACTGCGGACGTTTCCTGCCCTTGCCGTTTTCCTTATACAGCGTTTCACACCCGTGTTCTCTCATCTTTCTGAGAACACTCTCATCCTGCTCATTAATATGAGCATTACCGATATATCCGATATGTTTCATATGACTGAGTGATTTATTTACAAAGATAATAAAAATATCTCACATTAACGAATGTTCGCCGTTAGAATACCAAAAAATCACGAAATTAGTACCTAAAACTATATAATTGGTTCTATTTTTGAATTTTACAGAACCAATAAGTTGCATATCGAACGTAAAATGTACTATTGTGAGAAAGATTTCGTATCTTTGTTATAGTATCTCACCAAACAAATATCAGAAATGACAAAGAGTAGAAAATCCTTACCGCAACCCCGTAAGAATCAATCGAAACAGCCATTCTGTCAAAGCATCGTCAATACCATATTACCCATATTACCCGTATTACCCATATTGACAATTTCCATACTCTTATCAAGTTGCAAGAAACAGGACAAATACAACTTTTCAGACAATCATAGTGCCGTTGAAACGTACCGCAGTTTTTTGAGCAAGACAAAGGCGACAAAGACCAGCAATACCAAGGATTTTATCGCTTCATTGAAGGAATGGAAGGAAGTAAACGACACCGTTTACAAGTTTCTTGTCAAAGACTCAGCTTTTGTGAAGTACCACAATGAGGCGAACGACTACTACCTCATCCATGACTCCATCCGCAAGGAAATGCTGCGGTTGACAGAGACGTGGCGGTATGGCTATGGTGATGTGTTTGCTGTCAAGGATCAGACCAGTATCTACAAGGATGACCAGAAACTGACAGAAGCCGTCAAGGCTGCCACTCCTTTCTTCGCCTCACTTGACAGCACCGGCACCAGTGTCTGCGATAAGGCATCCATATTGAAACGTTACCGTTTCTTCTTGGCCACGACCCGCAAGAATGGCATCAACAGCCGCGACGACATGCTCCGCTTCATCCGACAAGAAGACTATATGTTCCGTACCTTTCTCGGTCACCTCTATGAGATGGACGGGGAGCCTCTCGCCGACATCAGCAGGGACACGGAGGAGATTTGCCGCAACATATTCATCGCCTCGCGCGAAGGTCGCATTCCTTCCAAGGATGCCGTCGTCTATATGTCCATGCGCACAGTAAGGCGGCTGTTGCAGAACTCCGCCGAGTGCGTCAACGACATCAACCGCCTGGAGATGAAAGGCAAGTCACAGGGCAATGCCTATCTTTGGATGATCATCCAGCCTTTCGTCAGCATCGACCCGTTCATGCTCGCCACCATGACGCCCCAGGAGCGCAACCGGCTCGACTACATCTCCACCCAGTTGCCCAAGTCACGCCGTTTCGCCGACACCTTCGACATCAACCTGCAAGCACTCAACTACCTGCTGCCACAGCAGTTGCTGAAGATATATGTTTTATCCATTTAATCCAGAAAAGTTATGATAGTTAAGGAAGTAAACAAGTTTATGGCCCTGATGCCATTGATGTTGCCAAAGCTCATTGACAACAAGAAGTGTGTGGAACCCGACATCGCGGAGGACTCGGCTGTGCTGTATTTCAACCTTGAGGAGCGGCTCCCCATCGGTGTTGTGATGGACATGATCGACGATGACCTCGACCTGCTGCTCCTCTACCACGGCACGCAGAAATCCAATCCCCGCATCCTTCACTGCTGCTTCTTCGCCAGTCCGAAGCTTGGCAAGAGCATGTTCAAGATCAACATGCTGACCGCTGCCGACGGCTTTGTTGACAGTGTGGCCGTTACCGTCTATGACTCCGTGGATGTCTTCGCCGAAGAGCTTGACAGCGACCTGTTGTCGCATACGCTGTCGTTCGACTTCATCGAGGCTATGACCAGCCAGGAACTGTTGTCCACTTTCTGCAAGATGAGCTATGAGACCTGAACTGCTTTATGCCATCGCTGATGTCATCAATGCCAATGGTGACACCTATCGTGCCATAGTACCCTATACCAAGCACGACTACATGGTGCAGGAGGGCTGCCGTCTCGTGCGCTCCTCCTGCTATGTGCTCCGTGTCATGCTGTCGGGCAAGCCCAGGAACCACGTCAGTCGCACGGTGTGGAACATCTACGAGAAGGACATGGACAAGATCATACAGAAGATGAGCCGACGTGACAAGGCTTTCGCCGAGCGAATGAAAGACTGCAAGCCTTCTCCGAGAGATGTGGAATGGATAGTGCGCCGGGCCACATTGAAGTCGCTGACGCTTATGATTTCCAACTCATCCATCTACCTGTATGTCGATAGTTTCAGAAAATGAAATCCGCCATTCAAATGTATTACCCATATTACCCATAGAGCACCATGACCGCAAAATTACTCTTCATATTACTCGTTTCCATCTTGCCGCTTGCTGTCTCCGTAACGTTGGTCAGCAAAGGACGCTTCCTTATAGTCCGTCAGTACTTGGCACGTTCCGAGAAGCGCAGGAACTTTGCCGCAAGTCTGTTGGCAGTGGCGATTCTTGTCTTTCATCTGGCTTACTCTTTGGCCTTCCCCGTAACTATAGGCCTTGCCGTCTCCTCACTCTATGCGTTCTTTACAATAGCTGTCAAGAGGAACACCAAGTTGTTGCAGTTCATCCGTTCTTCACAGAAAGTGTATCTCTGTCTTTTTGCTTTCACACTGGTCATAGGCTTCGTACCAGGCATGTTCACTTTGGCCTATACCCTGGCAGCCGTATTGATTGCCGCCACCTGTTTCCCGGAAGAGCGTCAGGACAACATTCAGACATCAACCCACTAAAGAAACCATCATGGAAAAGAAAAAATCAACCGTCAACTGGATGGCCATCGGCCAGGATCTCATCGACTGCCTGCGTACGAAAGGCCGTCAACGTCTCTCACGCTACGATGCCTTCGTCTGGCTGATGGAGGCTATCGGTAAAGGAACACCTATTTTCAATGCCAATGGTGAGCAAATCAAGGTACTGCCATACGCGATTACATATATGCGACTGGCTGAGGAATGGAACTGGGAACGGCATACGGTCCGTCAGTTCCTTGATGAACTTGCTGCACTCTCTGTCATCTCACGCAAGCGCAAAGGAAACGCCTTTGAGTTATCACTGGCCAAGAAGTCCCACAAGCATCTACTCCTCTAATTCCATATCGCTATGCTCCAAGTCTTCAACGTTCACATCGTAATCCTTACAGGACTCAGTACTCTTCGTGTCAACTGTTTTCTAAGTCGCGCGAGCTTGCTTGCCTTTCTTCATCGGTTTAGTTCCACCTACTGCTTAGGCACGATTTTGCAAATCGGTAAGCCTAATTACCGTTAACTTACATTAACGGCTTTCGGGCCCCTACAAAGGAGTTCCTGCGGGGAGCAAGCTCGGGCAAAATATGGTATCTACACTGTAAAGAATAAAGACTATGGCAGGACGAAAACAAGTCATGGACATGCGCTCTGAGACGAATGGCATCAGCCAAAGGGAGAGCGACGAGCAGCAGCGTAACTGGACGGCACAACAATGGCGAAAGAAAGCCTCTGACAGTCTCGCCAACTATGATCCCACACGGGCAAAGCTCAATTTCGAGATTGCCCGTGGAGGTGTCGTGCAGCCCATTGACACATCCAAGAGCATCGCTCAAAAGATGGCTGAGAATCTGGCGGCACGAGGCATCAAAGACCCGAACAGTGGCAACAACGGCAAACGGAAGTATCGCACTATCGCCAAGTTCATCTTTGGTGGCAACCGTGAGCGGATGCACGAGCTGGCCTTTGGCAATCAGAAAGTGGATTTGACGAAAGGGGCGGACAACAGTGGTATCACTCGTTGTAAGGACATTGAGGACTGGGCCCAGGATGTGTACAACTTCATGGCAAAACGATATGGCGAGGAGAACATCATCAGCTTCTATGTCCATCTTGACGAGAAGAATCCTCACTGTCATTGTACGCTGGTGCCTGTCGATGCTGGTCGTAATCGCATCTCATGGAAATCGGTCTTTGGTGATGGCCGTGAAGCAGAGTCCGCCAACATGACTGCCCTCCATTCTGAACTACTCGAACAGGTAAACAAGAAATGGGGATTGGAGCGAGGCAGCAATATGGCAGAGACAAGAGCGCGGCATCGCTCAACAGAAGAGTATAAGCGAGAGCTCGTATCTGAGGTGTGCGACCTGGAGACCTCACGCCAAGAGCTGCTCAGGCAGATACGCCGGGCCGAGATAAAACTGAAGGGCATCTCAACCATGATAGCGCATCTCAACGAACGGAAACAAGCCATTCAGGATGAGATAGACCAGATAGCCCGTCAGTTTGGTCAGAACGGCTGTGACAATGCGGCTTTGGCAAGCAGGATGGCATCCTTGCGTAAGGAGATGGAGGACATTGAGGGCAAACTATCCCTCCGGCATAAGATGCTGGAGGATGCCAACCAAACCATCCTTGCGGCTCGTGCGCGCCTTGCCGAACTCAAGCAGGAACACGCTCAGATACGAGAGAACCTCGGCACAGACTTCAACCACAAGACCACGGAATTGCAGAAGAACTTGCTGGCAACCTACAATGATATGGTTGCGGCATCTTGGGAGCCTGTTCGACCGACGCTCACTGAACAACAACGCAACGTCCTCGATGATTCCGGCTTTACCCATCTCACCGACAATGCCGCCGGTGTTATCAACTGTGCTCTGCTCCTCGCCCTCAACTGCATCCGTGAGGCTACCGCCTATGCTGAGTCGAATGGTGGCAGCACCGTTAACAACTCCGGCTGGGGACGGGACAAGGATGAGGACGATGAGCGATGGTGGTGCCGCTGCATCGCCCGGTCAGCAGCCATGATGAAGCCAAGTGGAAAGAAAAGGCAAAGAGGACGGTAATACGGGTAATATCGGTAATAAGCTACGAACAACATCAATCGTTATTCTGCCATGATTGTCACTAAAGTGTAAATATTTTAAGCATTGCTGACATCCGTGGCACGATTTGTCACAGAAAGCCATTGGGCACGCAAGTTGCATAGAGATAAGTGAAGTTCGGAAGTCGGACGAGGGACGACGAAAGGAGTCTAGAGGATGACGGAAGAGCTGAGGACAAATAAAGAATTAATTGATAATTAGGAGGTTTTGACTTATGTTGTATCCAGTATTAAGAGACATGAACAATTGGTTGGACAAGGACTTTGATGACATGTTTAACACGAGTTGGATGCCGCGCATGAACGTCACAGCACCTGCTATCAATGTCAAGGAAAACGACAAGGCTTACGAAGTTGAGCTCGCTGCCCCTGGCACCACCAAGGATGACTTCAAGGTGAACGTTGACAAGGACGGTTGCCTGACCATCAAGATGGAGCACAAGGACGAGAAGAAAGACGAGAACAAGAAGGAGCACTATCTGCGCCGCGAATTCTCATATAGCAATTACGAGCAGGCTCTGAAGCTGCCTGACGATGTGGAGAAAGACAAGATTGAGGCTAAAGTTGATAACGGTGTGCTTCATATCACCCTTCCTCGCACGGCCAAGGCTGAGAAGGAGACTAAGAAGATTGAAGTCGCTTAACCGGCTTCGGTTACTGCTCAGTGGAACTGGGACTGCCCTTCGGGTCAGCCCCTTTTTTCATTTCAACCAAGCTGTCCATGTGGATACATAAGAAAATCTCCTAATTGGCCGGTATCACCAACGTTAATGCTGATGATACCGGTTTATTTTATAAATTAGCAATAAGGATGCATGGGCAGGAAGAAGGGCAAGTAATAATTCATACTGAGACCAAAACTGGACATAACAGACAAAATTCTCCACGAGGCTTTTCTTTTCCCCTTTTAGCTTTTGTGATTCCATTTTTATTGCGTATTTTTGCATATTAGAACAAATTAACGCCCTTAAGCAACTCTATGGAGCAGTCACAGAAGCAAAAACATGAAATCGCCTCATATGCGAAGTCAGATGCTCGCAATCATCTGGTCTTTGTTAGCGATTCCGTTCCTGGTTTAAAGGAGTGGAACATGGGGCGCATGCTTGCATCTTGGTTGCGTGAAGAGGGGCGAGACTCGACTTTCTTTAGGATGGAACTTGAAGATTATCTCAATGACATCCTAAGTGATAAAGAGCGTGATGAAGACTTAGGCAGCTATCTAATGCTGTCCAACATCGGGATTCTGTTTGAGCCAGAGCTTCAACTGAATGTTCGTCAGCTTTGGGAAAATTCATCCCGGGATAAGACGCTCATCGTTAAGTCGCAGGGAGAAATCATCGATAAGACTTTCTTCTTCCTCACTAAGGAAGATAAATATCATGTTGACCTTACAGGCCTACTATTCTTTTTTGAACTAAACACAGTAAATGAATGAAATACCGAGACCTTATCCAATTTGAACCTATCACAGAAGTCGTAAGATTCAGTGATTTGAAAGTAGAGGACAACCGCGAGAAATTCGTGCGCACCTTTGTCTTTTCAGATCGCTATCGGGATAGTTATATACCTGAGATATGCCGTAACCTTGACTTTACTGAAACGCAGGAGCAGGTAAACGGACATTTTCAAAACAAGGAATTCTTTGGCATACAGATTGTCGGTAGCTATGGTACCGGTAAATCTCACCTTATGTCGCTCTTCTCTCTTATTGCAGAAGATGAGAAGTACTTGCAATTCGTCAGCGACGAGAAGTCCAAGCAATGTCTCCAGAAGATAGCTGGCAAGTATAAGGTGCTACGCTTCGAAATCAACTCCGCAACGGAATTGTGGGACATTGTATGCTACCAGATAGACAAATTTTTAAAGTCTATTGGGGTGGACTATCGTTTATCTGACGATAAAACGCCAGAGAATAACGATGTGAAACTCCAACGCATGATGGAGCACTTCGAGGAGAAATATCCTGATAAGGGTTTCCTTCTCGTAATCGATGAGATGTTGGCCTACCTCAAAGGCCGTAGCGGATCCGACAAGCTCAACCGTGACCTGCAGGTGCTTCAGGCTTTGGCTCAGATAGCCAACAGCACGAAGTTCCGTATTGCCTTTGGTGTTCAGGAGTTAATTTATAGTGCACCCGAGTTCCAATTCGCAAGTGAGATGTTGAACCATGTCAACGACCGCTACCGCGCTTTGACCATCACCAAGGAGGATGTGAAGTTCATCGCTCAGAAACGAATGTTGAGCAAGACCGACCAGCAGAGGCAACTTATTCGAGACCATCTGGAGCCTTTCACCAAGTATTTCTCCCAAATGCACAGTCATTTGGAAGACTATGTGTCTCTGTTCCCCGTGCATCCTTCCTACTTTGAGAACTTCGAGCAGATTCGTGCTGGCAAGAGCCAGCGTGAGATTTTGAAGACGCTCTCGAATAAGTTCCAAGAGATCATCGACACTGATGTGCCCACTGATCAGCCGGGACTTATCAGCTACGATAGTTATTGGACCTATATGGATGCCAACGCCACGTTGAAGACCGATCCTGATGTGGCACGTGTGTCTGAGATCATGCAGACCATCAATAGCAAGATTGATGACAACTTCACAGGTGCTCGTCGTCGAAATGCTCCCGTTGCTCATCGTATTGCCAATGCTTGTGCCATCAAAATCTTACAGCAAGACCTGAATAAAACCAATGGTGCCACAGCTGAGACATTGACAAACGACCTCTGCTATGTCAATCCAATGTTCGACAACTTTGACGAGCTTGTGACTTATGTGGACAGCATTGCACATAATATTCAGGAATACACGGCAGGTCAGTACTTCTATAAAAACAAAGACAACGCTGAATATCATCTTTGTGTTGAGGGAGGTGTCAACTACGAGGAGTTAATCAACATCTATGCCCACAACACAATGACCGATGGCCAGCGCGATGAGTACTTTTTCCAGTTTCTGCAAGAAGCCTTGCCTATAGAGAACGAAGTCTATCGCAGTTCGTTCAAGATTTGGCCATTCAGCATCTGCTGGAAATCACGTAATGTGACACGTGACGGTTACATCTTTATGGGTTACGACAATGAGCGTCCAACGACTCAGCCGCAACAGCATTTCTACATTTACTTCCCTCCTATCTTCGATAAGACGAACCAGCATTTCAGTAACAAAGAGGATGAGGTGTACTTCCTCATGGATGGACTCAGTGATGAGGTAAGAGATTATATTGCCCTTTATGGCGCTGCCATTGCTTTGGGCAATAATGCAGATACGGCACAAAAGTCGTTCTATGTGTCTTTCCGCAAGAAGTACTACGAACGTCTCCGCGACCTCTTTGATACCGAGTTCTATAGTAAGACCGTCGTACAATATTGTGGTCAAAACAAGCCTCTGAATGCTTATCCTGTCCAACAGGCCGATTCAAAAGAAGATGCGGTCAGCCGAGTAGCGTCTGAAGTATTTGAAGATCATTTCGAGACTGAGAACCCCAACTATCCTGCCTTCACGCTCTTCCCAGAGCCAACAACGAAGCAGAACATGGAGCGTCGTCTCAATGCTGCCAAGAAGAAGTTCGTCAAGCCCCACGATCCCAACCGGGAGGGAGAATATCTCCTTACTGGCCTTGGCTTGTGGAACAATGGATTGACGCATGAGAACTCTCCGTTTGCCAACAGTCTGCTCAACACGTTGAAACAGAAGCCACAAGGCCAAGTGGTTAACCGCGATGAGATCATCCATCAGTTCTGGCGAGGCGGTGACCTCCATCTAAGTAATGACTTTCAGATTGAGGATGGCTATGAGTTCATTGTCATAGCAGCACTTGTTGCCATGGGAGAAATTGAACTTGTGGAAGGAAACGGCCATGTGCTAACGGCAGCCAATATCAATGAGATTGAAGGCCTACAGCACCGTGAATATATCACCTTCCGTTGCATCCGCGAGCCACATGGCTACAACTATGCTGTACTTAAGGAACTCTTTATGGGACTGGTAGGACGTGACCTTAGTCAACAGCTTGACGATGCTCGCACTATCCCTACTCTTATGGAGGCTGCACAGAAAACCGCTCAGCGTGCTGCCAAGATGGAGTCACAGATCTTTGGCGGTATTAATATGTTTGGCGTACAAATCATTGATTCCAATGAGGCTTCCCACTATCACAACGAGATGTCTGCCCTCAAAGGTCTCTGCGATAAGCTTAGCAGCTTTAACACCAAAGCAAAGCTAAAGAATCTGCCGGACAACTGGACGTCTGACAGCGTCAAGAAGCAGATGGAGGCGATCAAGGACTTGAACAAACTGGAGAGCCTCTATCGTAGTCTCAACGAATATAAGGAAAGCATCAATTACATTGACCAGGCTGTTAACTATGCTGAGCCCGGAATCGCTTCGAAGATGAAGATGGTAAAGGACCAGTTGCCCAACGTATTGATGAGCTCAAAACCGACGGCTGGTGCTGATTTCATCAAACAGATGGAACAGGTGCGTAACGAATATGCCAAATGGTATATGGATGAATACAAACGTTGCCATATCACGGATGCTCAAAAGATGCAGAAACAACGCATTGCATCAAGTAATGAAGCGACGATCTGCAAAATGATTAGTGATGCTCCTTTTGTGCAGAGCACTCGCTACGACGAGTGGCAACAGCAGATGAACTGCCTACAGCCTGCCGACCCAAATGTCACGCTCGATGCCGTAAAGCGCGTTCCTTATCGTGGCTTCAACCCATTGGAGAGCAATGACGCTTTACCAGATCTCAACCAGCTCAGCGACAACATCAAGGATATTTACGATGGCTATGACAAAGACTTCCACGACATTCTTGAAGACCCATCCATGCAGAGTGGCGTGGAGATGCTGGAACCGGAGGACAAAAACATAGTGGAGCGATTCAAGGATGGCAAGATCTCGCTTGATGCTATGTACGCACCAATGCTAAAAAAGATATTGTCCATCCTCTACCGAGGACTCACTCCCGTAGAGATAACGCAGAGTGATTTGGCTCGTTGCTTCTCACATGCCCTTAGCCCGGACGATGCCAAGGCTGAGTTTAACAAGCTCATAGACAGCCGAATTGCAGGAAAGGACAATGCAAGAATCATCATAAAATTCTAAACCATACATCATGGACATAAAGAATACAGATAAAAATCATGAGCCACTGTTGTTTACAGAGGAAGAGCTGCTGAAAGGTCAGCCAGGGACACTGTGGTATCATGATCCAAATAAAGACAAGCCAGTCACCGTTCTTGGACATACGTTCAAGAACGATGAGGAGCGGCGTCAGTGGTTCCGTGAAGAGCTTCGCAAGAAGCTGCCGGAGCTCAAGCAGATGGAAGGCTATCCTATCGGAGAGGATGATGACATCATCAACCTCTCTGACCCTCCATATTATACAGCATGCCCTAACCCATGGCTCAATGATTTCATTGCTGAGTGGGAGACGGAAAAGAAACAACTTGAAGAAGAGGGAAAGCGCGATGCAGATGCTGTCGTCGCTGAGCCTTATGCGAATGATGTGAGTGAAGGTAAGAACAATCCTATTTATACTGCTCATCCTTACCATACTAAGGTTCCGCATCCAGCTATTATGCGATATATACTACATTATACGCAACCTGGAGATATAATCTTCGATGGGTTTGCAGGTACTGGTATGACGGGAGTTGCAGCCTCTGCATGTTCTAATGATAAAGACGAATTAGCTATTCGTATAAACGGAGAATGGCTTAAAGAATTTGGTAGAATACCTAAATGGGGGCTCAGACACGCTATTTGTGGTGATTTGTCACCCTATGCAGTTAATATAGCTTCATTCTATAATATTCCAACAAATACAATACTTCTTAAGCAAGAGGTAAAACGAATAGAAAAGGAATTGGAAGATGAATGTGGATGGATGTATATAACAACTAATTCTAAAGGCGAGCCAAAAGGTAAACTAAACTTTATGCTTTGGAGTGACGTAATGATCTGTCCTAACTGTGGTAAAGAGTATGTTTATTGGAAAGAAGGGGTTAAAATGATCAATGGTCGTGTTAACTCTCTACCATCATATACTTGTCCATATTGTGGCGCTACTCAATCAAAAAGAACGGCTCACTTTGCAACAGAATCATATTTTGATGAAAAATTAAACAAATCTGTATTAAGAGTAAAGCAAGTTCCGGTAATTGTGGTCGGCAAGGCTGGCAAGGAGAAAATCCAGAGAGAGCCAAACGATTACGATTTTAAAATCTTAGAAAAAATAGAGAGAACGAAGATTCCATATTGGTATCCAACAACAGCTTTACCCGATGGGTTAAAAACGAGGGATCCAAAGGCACGCGAGGTATATTATGTTCATCAATTTTATACTAAAAGAACATTGTATGTCCTTGCTTCTTTATACAATAAGATTGAGAGCTCCCCGATGGCACCTGCCTTGAGATTTATGTTTACTTCATTACTGAACTTGGTAAGTAAAAGAAATAGAGTTCAGGCAAAAAATCCGTATAGCAGAGGACAAGGAGTTCTTAACTTAACATTGGTTCTTCCACCATTTCCAACAGAAGCTTCTGTTATAGAAATGTTAGATATGCGTTTAGTAAAAATGCTAAACGCAGAAGAGCTAATTCCAAAAGTTTATGGAAACGAGTTGTACGTTGGTTCTGCTGATGATTTGTCAATAAAGGACAATAGTATTGATTACATATTCACAGATCCACCATTTGGCGCAAATATAAACTATTCTGAGTTGAATAGTATGCCAGAGCCATGGCTTCGTGCGATGACAAACAATTCTCATGAGGCTATTGAGAATGAGGCACAAGGGAAAAGTGCAACATCATATAGAGAAACAATGACTCGATGCTTCTCTGAGTATCTGAGAGTATTGAAGCCAGGGAGGTGGATGACTGTAGAATTTAGTAATACAAGTGCTTCTATCTGGAATATTATTCAAAATGCTTTACAGCAGGCAGGATTTATTATTGCAAATGTAGCTGCTCTCGACAAAAAGCAAGGTGGTATGAATGCAAATATGACTACAACAGCAGTTAAGCAAGATTTAGCAATATCCTGTTACAAGCCATCAGAGAAAATACAAAACATTTCAGCTACTAATAAGGAAAAAAGTTTGTGGGATTTTGTTGAAGACCACCTAGAACATATTATTCCTTATCAAGTTAAAAATGGCAAGATGCTTTGTATAGTTGAGAGAGACCCAAGAATCTTGTATGACAGAGTGGTATCTTACTTTGTTATGCGTGGGCAACCAGTTCCTTTAAGTTCGCAAGAATTTCAACAGGAATTAAAAGATCGATATATCGAAAAAGATGGCATGTTTTTTACTGCTCATCAAGCCGCAGAGTATGAGGAAAAGAAGTCTCATACAAGCGAATTTGTGCCAATGGGCCTTATTGTCAGTGATGAAGCTAACGGTATAGAATGGCTGAAACATGAGTTGAAAGAGCCTAAGACTTACCAGGAGATTTCACCGGAATGGATGGCGGCTATCAATGGCCAGAAGAAAGGCGACGTGATTCCAGAGTTGAAGACCATTCTTGAAGAGAACTTCATTGAAGACGAACAGGGAAAGTGGCATATACCAGACTTGGAGAAGGCCATCGACTTGGAGAAACTTCATCACAAGAGTCTGATGCGCGAGTTCAACCTCTATAAAGAGCAGGCTCAGAAGCCGCGAGCCCGCATACGCGAGGTCCGTGTCGAGGCTCTTCGCGAAGGTTTCAAGGAATGTTTCAAAGATAAGGACTTCCAGACCATCTTGCTTATTGCAGACAAGATTCCGCAGAACATACTCACCGAGGACGAGCAACTCTTGCAGTACTACGATATAGCCTCCATGAGAGCTTAATTGTTAAATATAATGGCAACTCCACACAAATTTCAACACTATGTGCCTCAATGTTATTTAAGACATTTCGCACATCAGGACAAAAAGAATGGTCCATTTTATCTTCATGCTTTCAGCAAAGAGAGCATGAATATATTTGATGTGCCTGTTGATAAAGTCTGTGGTGCAAAGGACTTCTACAGCTTGTCCGACGATTTTATTCAAAATCGAAAAGATGATAGTGTAAATAGCTTATCATTAGAAGTTGATTATTTCGCTAAAAATGATGAACCACAATATAGTGAGACTTTGAAAGAGGTTGAGGGGATATTTAAAGATGCTATTGAAAACCACAAAGACAAATTGTCTATCGACAATGATTTGAGGAAGGCGATATCTTTTCATATTGCGATTCAACATCTGCGATTGCCATTTATTCGTGAAAAGATTAATCAAAAAACAGATACTTTTCTTGAAAAAATAACAAAAATTGTGCAAGCTGGTATCGCGCTTGAACAAGGAAAGCCAGAATTGGCGGATCTTTCTTTAAAAGCAAAATACGATAAGGTTGCAAACCATGCACGATTTGGCTTCGCTAATATCGATAGAGTTAAAGAATATACGAATTCTTTTGCAGAAGGATATTGGTTCTTCTTCTATTCATTTGACAATAATTTCTATACGAGTGATATTCCAATTCAATATTATCAACCTAATAATTTGAAGGGAGTAGACCGTCCAATAAATTATGGTTCTGAGATAATGTTTCCTATCTTGCCAAACTTATTGCTTGTTTCATTTGACAGAAACTATTATTCTAATTACAAAGAAAATGATTGCTCGTTACTTAAGGCTAACAAGCGCTTGGTTCATTTTTCTAATTATTTTCATATGAAATATGCCAAACAGTTCGTTTTTAGTTATACGGGGAATTTTGACATGGTGTTTAACGATGAAGATGATAAACTGATAAAACAGAATATTGAGCTATGAAGAAGTTAACGAAACTCAGCATACAATGGTTTTACAATCTCCTGGAACATGGGGAGTGTGACATCATGGACTTCAAGGAGCAACTCGGCAACAAAACAGTTTTCGGTAAGTCGCTCAAAAATTTCTCCAAAAGCTACGAGGAGCTTGCGCGTGATGTTGTCGCTTTTGCGAACTACAAAGGAGGATTCCTCTTTGTCGGTATCGTTGATGACACCAAAGAAATCAATCGTCAGTTTAAATATGTAGATGATGAAATCTTCAAATTGATCCGGCAGATACAAGACCGTACAGAGCCTACCATCACTATCCTCCCACATAAACTCAATGTTGATGGTTCTGATGTGCTGGTATTAGAAATTCCTTTCTCCCATCAACTGCATAGGACGTCAAAAGGAGAGTTCCTTATTCGTAGCAATGATGGCAACCGCCCCATTGAGCCATACGAAATTGCAACTATTCAATCAGAAAAGAATCTGATCGTCTATGATCAAAAGACCTGGAACGTGGTTGCAGAATCTACAGAGCAAGACCACTATGGGAATCTTATCCCAGGCTGGCAGTCGCAAGAACGCATAGATCGCCTTGTTAATCTGATGAAAGCTCAGGCAGACAAAAATGGCAAGGTGAATGCCTACCTGCAGAAAAGTCAGCAGGAGATGATAGAGAATCTCGGCATGGCTAAAGATGACGGTGATGGCCTAAAACCAACGACAACTGGCTTGCTGTTTATTGGTAATGACCAGGCTTTGAAAGAACTTCCATATAGTGAGATTAGCTATAACAGATACTACGACGACGGTACCTATGAGACCCACATCTATAGAGGTAACATTATAGAGATTGCTCAGGAATGCTTTGCACAGTTGAAATCTGAAATCCGTAGGAAAGAATTTCGCTTTGGCCTGTTCCGTGAATATGTTGACGACTATTCAGAGACGGTTATTCGTGAAAGCCTGATGAATGCGCTGGCACATCGTGATTATAGTCGCCAGCAAATCATAGAAATCAGGAAATATCCTACCCACCTCGAAATAGAGAGCCCTGGACTTTTCCCTGAAGGTATCGACTCAAGGAACTTCTTAAGGAAGACTAATGCGCGGAATCCTAATGTCATGGATATTCTCCGTGAAATTGGCTTGGCAGAAAAGGCAGGAAGTGGCTTTGATAAGATATTTACCGACTTGCTTTCAAACGGCAAGCACCCTATTCCACCAGAAGAAACTGATAGTAGCGTCATTTTCAGAGTGGAAGCTGATGTGGTCTCAGAAAAAGTGGCTGAACTTTCTCTACTCTACCGTCAGGAGACCGGCTCAGACATGAAGATGGATTATCTTCTCGTGCTTACACAAATAGTTCAGAAGGGAAAAGTGTCTTTTGCAGATTTAGAGAATGCTCCCTATATCAGCAAATATCAACTTCATCACATCTTGGATGTTTTGGAAAAGTTAGAATTTATTGAGCAAACTGGTAAGACATCCGGCGTGAAGTATATTTTGCATGGCAAGCACAGAAAGAGCACAGCCGACAAGATTGCCTATAGTTTGCAAAAGAAGCAGTCTAAAGCCAGACAGAGAGAAGCTATATTAAGATATGTGGATGAAGTCGGAAGTATTAACAATGCTGAAGCAAGACAACTGCTGAAATTGCGAGACTCCCAGTCAAGCTATGTGTCCAAGTTGTTGACAGCTTTAGTTGAAGACGGCAAATTGGATAAATCAGATAAGGGCGGTAATAAGATAAGATATTATGGAAAGAAAGTAACTCTTCCTTTCCAAGATGAGAATGGAAAGAGAGAAGAGGAAAAGGCTAACTAATTAATAATTAGACTCATAGCCAACGTCGTTCCTTTCCATTTCCAAAAATCTTCCTTTCCAAAGGGAAAATGGAAAGAGGTTTGGAAAGAGATAAAGAAAATGAAATATAGGGGCAAGGACATAGAGATAATCGGCGAGAAGACTGTTTTTGGACAGCATATCGCCTGGGTCCACCTGCTGGAAGACAACACATTCCGGCAGGTGCTGTGGGATGACATATCTTTTGATGACGACCACAAAGGAGATATGTCTGCCATTCGCTATGCCGCCCTCGCAGCCCGCATCCGCGAGGAAATCGGACAGAAGCACATACTGGCCCCCTACGAAAGCAGTCTGTTGCCTCTTCCTCACCAACTCCTTATTTTGGAAAAGGTGATGAAGGCTCCTCAGACACGCTTCCTGCTCGCCGACGAGGTAGGTATGGGAAAGACTATTGAGGCTGGCCTTGTGCTGAAAGAGCTGAAACTCCGAGGCGAGATCAAGCGCACATTACTTATAGTGCCGAAGTCGGCCATGCTGCAATGGCAGAGTGAGATGAAAGAGCACTTCAAGGAAAACTTCCAAATCTACGACTCACAGCTCATCTCCTCCCTTGCGCGTATGTTTTCTCAGCTGGATGCCGAGGAAGAGTTGAACTTCTGGCGGCAGCATAACCAGATCATCGTCTCTACAGATGCGCTGAAGCCATTGGAGCATAGACAGGGATGGAGCCAGGAAAAAATTGACGAATACAATAAGTATCGTATAGAGGCCGTGGTCAATGCAGACTTTGATTTGGTTATTATCGACGAAGCCCACAAGATGGGAGGCTCGTCAGCCAGCGTGTCGCGTTATCAGTTGGCCGAAACGCTGAGCAATGCCGTTCCACGCCTCCTTCTACTCTCGGCAACACCGCATCGCGGAAAGAGCGATCACTTCCGCCGTGTGATGCAACTCATTGACGAGGATGCCTTTTCAGGAGAAGGTATGCCAAGTGTAAGCGAGATAGCCCCCTATGTGCTTAGAACAGAGAAACGCAATGCTGTGGACTATAGTGGAAAGCATCTCTTCAACAAGCGCATGACCATCAAGCTGTCTGTGCCGCTTGATGATGCTCGCTACGACTTGCAGAGGAAACTTTATGACGACCTTACAGATTATGTCCGGTTCTCATTCAACAAGGCCAAGAGCAATCGCGATACCGCCCTTGCTCTCGTAATGACCATGTTTCAAAAGATAGCAGGGAGTAGTACGGCCGCCATTCTTTCGGCTCTCAACACAAGACTGGAAAATCTCAAATACGGAAAAGTGGAAGATGCGGAAGTCTATGATCCGGAGTTTGATATGGATGAGGTCGCGGAAATTGTTCCCATGGGGTACAGCGTTCAACGCAACTTTGACAATCGTCCGGAACAAGAGGTGTTGGATGACCTTATCAGAGAAGCAGACCATTGCCTCAATGTAGAAACTGACGCAAAAGCAGATTTTCTCTGCAAGACAATAGAACAACAGCGTGCCGACGAAGCTGATGTCAACCTGAAGGTACTTGTCTTCACGGAATTTCGTGCCACACAGACCTATCTGGTTAAGTTGCTCACAAGCAAAGGCTATATCTGCCAGGCCATTAACGGATCGATGAGTCTGGAACAGCGGCAACTTGCTTTGAAGCATTTCAAGGAAGACAGCGACATCATGGTCTCAACCGATGCTGCTGGCGAGTCTCTCAATATGCAGTTCTGTCATATCGTTTTCAACTATGACCTTCCATGGAACCCTATGGCCATTGAACAACGTATAGGACGTGTTGACCGTATTGGACAGAAGCATCCAGTTAAGGCTTTCAACATGCTCACCACTAACAGCATCGATGCCAAGGTGTATGGCATCATCGTAGAAAAGCTCGACACCATATTAGAACAGATGGGTATTGACAAGACTGCTGATGTGCTTGACTCCACGATCGACATGAGTAAGGTGAATCATGTATATCTCCAGTCGTTGCTCGACCCAAGCAAAATGGAGTTTGCTGGTGACAGCTGGCTATACGACATCAAGAAAAAACTCCGCAACTATAAGTCAACAGAAGGTCTGTTGCCATCCATCCCAAAAGAGGAGATAGACAACAAGTCGGCTTCGGAGATAAAATACAGTCCGTTACCAGTTTGGCTTGAGCAGCTCACCGACCTCTATGTGAAGAGTAAGGGCGGTATGATCAATAAGACGCTCTATGGTGTGACTCGTTACCAAGTAGATGGTCAGAAAGTCGAAGCAGTGTTTGATGCCGAACATGCCCTTGACAACCCTCAGGCAGAGCAAATTACGCTACAACATGATTGGACGAAACGCATCCTTGAATCTATTGATGCGAATAACCAGCAGACAATGCCTGTCATCCGTTCCAAATCAGGAGCTGAAACGAAAGGAATTTTCAGTCTGTGGAAGGTGTCTGCCTCTAACCCTACTGAAGACCGATACAGCTATGTGGCAGAGTTTGTGGCCGACAATGGCAGAGTTTATCCTGCCTATGCCAATCAGATTTGGAACAAGCTGGTGGAGAATCGCGATGCCTTTGAATACGTAACATCCACACAACTGCAAGATACTTCGAAGATGCTGATGGACAAACTCTTTGATGTGTTCCATCGTATGGAGAACGAGATAACCAACAATGTGCAAATGAAGTCGGCCTCGCACATCAAGGCTCTTGATTTCCAAAAACATCGTGCTGAACATATAGGAATTGAGAACATCAAGAATGCGCGCCTTCGTCATATCGACGAGGAGAAACAGCAATGGTTGGACAACATGCGAAAGAACAAGCGCGTGGTTCCTGACTTGAAGAATATCATAAATGTGAGAATCGATGGATGAGTTGGTATCTGAAATATTAGCTAAAACAGTGGTGAAGACTAAGCAAGTCAACATCGTTGAGAATCCTGATGGCTTCCTCCGTCGGCAGGATGTCCAAGAAGCCATCAAGTTGCAATCTGGTGTGGAGGTAGAGGCAGTTTCAGGCTTAGAGCTGCGTATCACCTTTGAGACTGATTGCAAAGACAATCCGGATAAGACCTGGCTTTTCATCGTGAACAGCTTAGACGAGATACTGCCTGACATTCGGTTAGAAAGCCACTTGTCCGTGTTCTATACCAAGAATCTCTTCCTTACTTATTACAATCAAGGCTTTGATCTGTCCACATTGAACTACAAAACGGCCTTGCAGTTGTTCCGTAACCGGTCTATAAGCAACCAAGATAAAACCGAAACGCATCAAGCGGTCAGCAGCGCCAGAGAACAGTTTGGTGAAAACGGCAATGACATCTCCATCATCAAGGAGAATCTTGCAGGAGTGGTGGTAGATTGGCACAAGCCAAAAGAGACCATAGAGAGTATCTCTGAGTATGTGATAAAGGCGGCAAAGCAAGGAAAATATGAAGAGATAGAGCAAGAGTTACTCGTACACAACCAGAGTTTTCAGCAAGACATTGACAATCGGTATTTCTCGCAGATGCAGACGGCAACGATGCCCAAGGTAGTGCATCGCATTCTACCATATATCGTCAGAAAATACGGACCAGAGCAAAAGGTCGCTCTTGTGGTGGTAGACGGTATGGCCTATTGGCAGTATATGTTGCTCAGGGACGAGATGAAGAAAGTCAATCTTGTAGCCGACGATGACGTGATATACTCGTGGCTTCCATCCATCACTAAGCTCTCACGGCAGGCTATCTTCAGAGGAGACCGCCCTCTTCTGGACTATAAGCAAAGCCCCACAAATGAGCAAAAACTATGGTTTGATTTCTGGCAGACTCATAATTTCATGCAGTGGAATATCCAATACCTCTATGATGAAGAGCCGAAGATTGAGCCATCAACAACCCGGCTTGCTTATGTAACGGTGAAGATTGATGAAGCCATGCATCATGCTGCCAACATGAAGCAACTCTATCGGAACACTGTGGACTGGGCAGAGAGCTTCGTTCCCTGTTTAAAGTCCATCCACGATGCAGGTTTTACAATACTGATGACAGCCGATCATGGAAGCGTCCCTTCCCATGCATGGGGTACACTTAGTTCTAAGGAGAAAGCATATCTCTATATAGATGGTAGCCGTGGCAAGCGTCATTCCATATACACGCAAGTCTTTGCCGTAGAACAATTTTGTAATGACCACTTGGATTTACAGAATGACCTTCTCGTACACAATGACTTCATCTGCTGGCGCAACAACCAATGCTTTGGCACTGAAGATTGCATCACTCATGGCGGCAGCAATATGCTTGAAGTAGTGGTGCCTTTCGTTACAATCAAATAGAATCGAAGAAATGGAAGCAATAATAGGAATCAACCAACGCATATCCATGCAATCGCTTGAAGATGCCGTCGTTGCCATACTCAATGGCAGCTACGACGATGCGTACGCCATAGAACTCGCCAAGCGCGACTACCAGGGCGAAAACCGTATCAAGAAAGCCGTGCAGGCGATGAACAAGACCACACGCAACAATCCACTGATGCCAGTCATCATTGAGAATGAATCAGCTGTCTGCACAGCTTTCAAGAGTCATGATGACCGTGCCCTCATCCTAATAGCTCTTGTTAATACCGTCTATAACTTTTGCTATGACGCAACAGCGATGTTGGGTAAATACTTTCATGCTCAAACGTTGGTTTCCAGAGCTTTACTTCAAACCAAGATGTCAGAGAAGTACGGTACCAATCGCACGTTAACAAATGGATTAGGGTGCATCCTGCCCATGTTGATGGATGCTGGTTTCATTGAAAGACCCAAAGTCGGATCATATAAAATGCTCCGCCTTTCACCAATGACGGATATTTCAAAGCAACTTTATCGTCAGTCTTTCTTGCAGAATAATCCACTGCTGGATGAAAACTATCCTGTGGAGAATAACTTCTATTTTGAATTCTTAATCTGAAAAATATGATTTACTACCATTATACTGATATAAATGCATTTATCAACATCTTACGTTACAATCAAATTGTAATGAGAGCAACTAATTGCTTTTATCTAAACGATCAGTCGGAAATTAAGAAAGGAATCCAGATAGCAAAGGATAAATTTAACATCAATTTCGAAGAGAAAATATATAATGATATATATTTAACCTCGTTTTCTAAAGAAGTAGATAGTAACGTTGCCATGTGGAATACATATGGAAAGGATTCCACAGGCATAGCCATTGGTTTCGATTCTGATTTATTGGACAAAGGGTATAATGGAATGTGTGTTTGCGATTATGGAGAAGATAAGATTGTTGAATCTTTTAACACATTTGGTGATTTGATTTTACATGGAGCCCTATCAAATTTGGGCAATGGTAGCACAATTCATCAAGGAGGAGATGAACAGTTTAGGCAACAATTCTATAAATTGTTTTTATTGACAGGTTGTATTGCTGCTAAAGATAAATCTTTTGAATATGAGAATGAGGTTAGGTATTATGTTGAGGTTCAAGACAACAGTTGTATAAAGTACAGAACCAAAAATGGATATATAGTTCCATTTGTCGAAATAGGTTTATCCAAGGATGCAATCAAAAAAGTTATTATCAGTCCTATGTGTCATGATGATTTCATTATCAAATCAGTAGAAAATTTCTTAGAATTAAATCATTATGATTTGAATGCCATTTCTATAGAGAAGTCCAAGTGCCCTTATAGGGGTTAATTACTATAATGGAAAAAGGGAAGTCATTAGATAAGAGCATCGAAGTGGCCATGCAACTCTGGCCGGACTATTCTACAAGCTTCAGCAATGTGGTGTTGAGCACGTTACTACTGAGTGCTGAAGGTGGGAAAAACATCGTTGTGTCGCCAGCAAGGCTGCAAGCCGTACTGGTGATGCTGGCCAACTGGGCATCTCCTACCATCCGCAAAAGAATATTGGCGTGCGTGGGAAGTGACATAATGACCTTGAAGGAAGCTAACCTGCTTTCAAGCAAAAACTTGTTGGAGGTTACTCCTTCTGATTATTATGAGGATGAAGGAGAGAAAATCTTTCCGACAATCGAACAACGAGCTATACTTTGGGCAAAGAACGGACTGGAGGTCGATGAGGAGATGGTTGCAAAACTCGCGGAAGATTTTTCCTTCATGTTAAAGCGGGTGGATTTCAACGCAGAGACAAAATCAATCATTGACAAGACGATTGACAAAGCCACACATGGGCTCATCAAATCTCTGGAAGTTGAGTATGCCCAAGATACATTGGCACTCATCACGGACATTCTTTATTTCAAGGGCACATGGGAGGAAACGTTTGAAGAGGACAAAACAAGAGAGCAATTGTTCTTTGGCTCTAATGGCAAACACAAGGTGCCGATGATGAAGCGAACTGGCTTTATGGAATATGCAGAATGGGGAAGCTGCCAGATAGCTGTGTTGCCCTACCAATGTTATTCTGATGACCAACAATTCTCTATGCGCATCTTTTTGCCGAAACCGAAATACACAATTCAGAATGTGCTTTCAGAAATCAGAGATAATTGCTATTCTCTTGACACCAATGAGTCGAGGGTACGTCTTACCTTGCCACGCTTTAGCATGGAGTCAAACGGCAAGATGAAAGATCTCCTGAATAGGCTTGGCCTGTCTTGCATCTTCACTTCCAAAGACATTGCTCCCAAACTTATCAAGGGCTTACAGATAAACAACATCTACCAACAGGCCAAGGTGGATGTTGACGAAAAAGGTACAGAGGCAGCTGTAGTGACCTATATGGACATGGTGGGCGGCTTACCACCGATGGAAATGCAGAAGCCGGTCGTAATGACAGTCAACCGCCCGTTCATGTTTGAGATAGCAGAGGAGACTGCCAACACCATTCTCTTTGCCGGAGTCATTAACAATATAGAACCATAGGCATATGTTAGGAGCTATCATAGGAGACTTGGCTGCCTGGACATGGGAGAATGACCATGGCAAGTTTTATCCGGATTTGGTATCGGACAATTCTCTGTTATCGATCTATGGGCGTGCCATGCTCAATGCGGCAAGCAAAGTTTTACAACCAAGTAGTCGGAATGATTCAACACCCATTGGGTCACCAACAGATGGGCATAAGTATTTGGGACAGAAACTCATGGCGGATGTTGTTGATGCCTGGATTCGCGACAAGGCCTATTCGTCTTGTCACAAGCTTGTTAACGACTCTGTTCCCCATTCAACGAGTGAAGACGAAAAATATGCTCAGCTTTTCGTAGAGGAAATCATATTCTATCTCAGGAAAGGATATACTAAAAGTGAGACGTGTAAAAAGATACCGTCGTTTGATGCATTCTATGCCGCATACAAAGAGAACTCTCATGAAAAAGATGACGATGATGACTCTATCCTTGCTTATGTCTTTAAGGCATGGGACTGCTTCAATGAAGGTTTCGACTTCACATCTTCTATACACAAAGCTGTGAAATGCGTAGGTGATAGAGCTCTTATCGCGGCACTAACCGGAGCCTTTGCCAGCGCCATGTACGGAAATGAATACATTTTCTTGAAGAAGAAATATGTAACTAATGGGGACAATGCCAAAATCATTTTTGATAAAGTACAGCAGATAATAGAGAAAAACGGTTACGACTATAACCTTGTTCTGGCAATAGTCAGAATAGCCAATGAGAAGAGATCGTTCTTCCCCAAAAATAATGCACGTACCAATGTAGAGAAGCATCACTTCAAGAAAGTTGTCAATCCATTTGGTCGTGTGATTTTTTCAGAGGAAGACAAAAATAAAATTCTAAAGGCATTCTATACCGACTGGGACAATCGCTATGGATTTTATTTAGATGACGGATGGATTTACTGTTACAGAAGTTTTTATCTATTGGGGAGATTTCAGCTCAAGAAAGTTTACGAAGGGTGGAGTCTTGTTAATCTGGAGCAGTCTGGAGAGAAGAGCTATTGTGATGTCTTAAATGCTATAAGCCAGGCTCTTTATAGTTGTAAGGTGCAACCCATCTTGCATTTTGAAGATATAGGCAATGCGGAGGCACTCTCTTTCTGCCTCAAGTATTTCAATGGTTTTGAAGATGGCTCTATTAACTTTGAAGGAAGTGCTAAAGATAAATTCAGCTATGGTGAAATGAGGTTCGTAAAAAGCTACCAAGTAGTTAGCAAATGGGCGGAAGAAGCAAAAGAGATCAGGCAAGAACTAAAGGGTGACGAATTACTTTTTGCCAATAAACTTAACGACAATCAACTTGGGATGGTGTTATACATAGAAGCCCTCTATGGCAAATGGTACCCCTATAACGTCATGAACTGGATTTTTCAATATTGAAAGCTGTACATTTGCTCTGTTCCGTAGTAATAGGCCAAAGTAAAACCTTTATAGAAGAGTGCTCTGTTACTTATTGGTTCATCCATAAGCAACAGGGCAATCTTTCAAGACGTAGCCACCTATTCCGTCAGCACCACCATCGCGAACCTGTTGGCTTCCTTTGGTGAAAACTGGCTGATGCCACAGAGGCTGACAGCTTTCATCTGAGACTTGTCGATGCCAAGGTTGATGAACTGCTTGCCAATGTAGCGGGCACGGGCAATGCTCAGGGCGCGGTTGCGCTTAGCAGTGCCGGTGGCTTCATCGGCAGCTCCCGTGATGTGGATGGTCAGATGATGCTCCTTGGCATACTTGGCGATCTCTGTGAGGTTTGCCAACTGTGACTTGGTGACCAGTTGGGCGGTGTTCAGCTTGAAATAGAAATAGATAGGGACACCAACGGACAACTGGAGGGAGTCGTCACTTGCGCTGTCATCGGAGGTTGTTGCGGATGCCATACGACTGCGGAGCGCATTCAAGCCGGCATAGTCGTTCTTGTTGGCCGACAATGCGCCACAGTCCTCTTGCCAGTTGACTTGCTGCTGGCGCAGAGAATCGTCAGGCAGCTGGCCTACTCCATCGTTGGCGTACATTCCTCCCGCGGTCATGGCGAGCAGGAACAATAGGATGCTTTTCTTCTTCATCTTCTGTCTTTTGGGCGAGGAACAGCGGAATGCCTTTATCGCTTCAAGCCTTTGGCTGCCCGCTGTTCCCCACCGTTGATTGTTTTACTTGTCTCGTTTATCTTCTCATTCTCGATACCTTGAACCCTGCCTCGCGGAATTTCTCCTGCCACTCTTGATAGAGAGGGCTGTTCAAGGCATGTTCGTTGAACGCTTGCGCTGCGTCGTGCAGCTGCTGCTTTTGCTCTGGCGTTAACCAGTCGTGAGAGCCTTGCGGCTTCTCCAAGGGTGAGACACCCGATTTCTGATGCAATTCCATATTTTCTTAGATCTTGGTCGGTGATACCCGACGCGTTGAGTCGCTCTATGTATTTACTGTCAATTCTTATGTCCTGAAGTTTGCCGAAGCTGCCATGCCCGAAGGTCGTCATCAGCACTACGTTGCCACCCCGGCTTTGGATATAATCGCGAAGGTCGCGGAGCTCAGCCCCGGAGGTGATGAAGTCGTCCAAGATGATATAGTCCGTGCCTTTCCTGACCTCACCCTCAAACCGCATGCGTTTGCTGATGCGGCTGAGATCGGTGGCGTTGGTGTGGGAGACGTCCGTCACGGCGATGATGTCGTGGTCGACGGTCATGCCGATGGCTGAGAACTTGGCAGCGTATGCCGCCGGTATCATGTTGATGTCCCCACCCTGCATCTTGTGGTTGTAGACAACGTGAGCATGGGGATAGCGCTGCGCGATGTCGGCTATCTTACTGTCTTTCACAAAGGCATCGACCAATCGCAAGGCAGCATCGTAGTCACCATGTTTGGCAGCATGGAAGTCGGGATGCTTACGTGCCATGCCGGAACTGGTGTGGTTGACGACGGCCGGGAAAGCATCTCCCCATCGGTGGCCTTCGGGCATCGAGTCTTTCTGGCGAAGCATGTATAGGACCGTGTCCCTGTCTATCAATAGCGGAGACCTGCCTAAATACATCCATGCCTCATGCACCTGTCCGAAGGTGAACAGCACTTCGGCTTCAAGACTGGGCTCAAAGAGTCTAACGGTGAAATCGGGCTTGCTCGGCACTCTTGGCGGAGACAGCCTCCAGCACCTGACTTTCCGCTTTCACCGGCTGTTCCTGTCGACTCTCGGCTGCCTCCTGTGAGACTGTCGCCGACTTGACATCGCTGCGGAACAACGGCGTGAACGTCTTGTTCTGCTCGCGGATGTCCGTAAAATCAGCGTTCCAGCCGTCACGCCTGAGTCGCTCACCGACGGCTTCCATGCGCTGTGTGATGAACGATGCCGACCGCTTGACATCATTGAGCGTGGTCTTGATGAACTCAGGATCCTCATTGAGGCTGCCGAGCCACGACTTCAGATAAGCGGCACTGTCGCTCTTCACATGCTTGGCCATGCCGTAGCGTGAGGACACCAGGGCGGCAGTGAGCTCTGCCACGAGTTCCTCACGGCTGTAACTCGCCCGGTCCTGGGTAGGCTTGATACGGTTGAGACGGTTCGGAGAACCACTGGCATGGCTCATCTCGTGAAGGAGGTTGCTGTAGAAGGACTCGCCGTCGATGAACTGAGCCTTTTCCGGGATGATAATCTCATCGCGCGCCACACTGTAGTAGGCATCGTTGCCCGCTGTGGGCTTGATGGGACAGACGTAGAGGTCCTTGGCTATCATCGCGTCAATCTCCGGCAGACTCGCCATGCCCTTGTCGCTCAGCTCCAGTGTTCCCTTGGCTTCCTTGCGGTAGGTCTCGTAGAGTTCAGGACGCGCATCCTTCAGGTTGGTCTGGTCAACGTTGAACACATTATAGACATGCTGCTTGGGGAAAACTGAGAACTCATTGCGCTCCTTGGCATCGAGCTGTTTATAGTCGTCGTATTTGATGCGCTCGTTGGTCTGCTTGTGCACACAGGTGAAGGTGGTGATCATCACCGGTGTGCTCTTCTCTCCCTTGTTGATACGGACAAAAGGCAGCTTGTTGCCATCCTTGTCCGTGAGCAGGTGCTGCCGCTTGCCGTCCTTGTCCTTGGCATAGTTCATGTCCGTGATGCGGTCGAAGGTGGCATAGCGTGAGGTCTGCCAGTTGTTCTTCTCCTGCATGAACATCAGGATGATGCTGTTCATGCCGTTGTAGTTGCGTCCATTGAGGTTGCGGGGCAGCTGGGCGGCGCCGGGAGATATCCAAGGCTGCTTCCAGTCCTGCTGGAGATTTTTGATCTTGTCAATCATGATGTCGGCAAAGACATTCAGGGCTCTGTCCTCGGCACTCAGGCCGTCGGGGTTGGGCGTGTAGTTCTTTCTCATAGTAGTGATGGTTGGTTTCATGAGTTGTTGATATGCTCTGTCATTTCACGGACGATGCACGAGAGGCTCGGCGACTCCTTGTAGAAGGAGATGCGCAGGTCACCGCTGATGTCCACATGGGCACGCGGACGCAGCCAGTCGGGCTTGATGCTCTCAACGGTGGCGTTCTTCTCCGGGAACCGCATGAAGGTGACCCACGTACTGACGAAGTTGTCACCGACCTTCTCGGATGAGTAGGCAGAGAACAGAAGATAAGGACGGCCGTTCTTCGAGGTGCGCTCATCAAAGATGTTCTCCTTCTTCAGATAGCCGCGGAAAGAGAGTGTGCCGGAGATGGCATCCAACGCGGGCACGTTCTCTGCGGTCACCAATCGGGCGGTGAGATAGAAACTCAGTCCGTCGTCCTTGCGGCGGATGTCCATGGCTCCGCTTGCCGTGACACGTTGTCCTTCGGTATAGACGCTCAGGTCACTTTGCCGGGCCTGTGGCACTGACACAAAAACACGGATATCCCTGGTGCCACTGCCATCGGCAAGGCTGACGGACATGACGAAGGACACGTAAGGCTGGTTGTTCCTGTCGGTACGGATGGAGGCACTGCGTCGGACAGTGCCCGTGATGTTTACTTCTGCTTTGATCATAGTTGTATGAAATAGATGATGTTACTTTCTTTGCAGATGCTGCTCCTGCGACTGACGCTCGGAGGCTATCTGCTCATAGTTCTCGGAAGCCTGCTGGCTGAAGGTTACGGCATTGACAAGACTGCCGATTTTCTGCCGCTTGGCAGTATAGTCGCTGTCGCCATTGAGGATGGCGGTCAGGCGTTGCTGTTCCTCGGCTGTCAACTCATGGCGGTACTCCTTCTTTCCGTCGTGCGTGACGAGGACGGCTGTCCCGCCCTCGGTGACGGTCAGTGATGCCGACTTCAGGTTGGGCGTCATGCTGCTGAGATCGATGCGTCGCTGGGTGACAGCTTCGTTGATAGCCGCCATCTTCTCGTCGCGGCTCTTGCCTTCCATCTTCATCGTCAGCATGAGCATGGTCATAAGCATCTGCATCAGACTGCCTAAGAGTCCGTGCCCACCGTCCGTGCCTATGGCTGCATCCTCGGAGGTCATCAGCTTGCTCAGCCATCCTTCCGGCGTGGCTTGTTCCTGCTCCTGGGTGCTGTTGCCTTTGGACTGATAGTCGGCAAGGAGGTCGCGGCCGTTGTGCTGCGCCTCTATCTTCAGGTTGCCTTTCTGACTGATGTCCGCGAGGTAGGCAGCCGGGTTGACCCATTGCATCTTGCCGTCCCTGGAGACGTTGATGACCCCGAAGTGGAGATGCTCGCCCGTGACCCTCGTTCCCGTGGCTCCCGATACGCCGATCTTCTGTCCGGCATTGACCGTATCGCCCTTCTTCACGGCAATCTCACTGAGGTGCATATACTGTACCCTCACCCGCGAGCCGTCCTCACGGGCATACTCCACGGTGACGGTCTTGCCCCCAGCGGTGTTCGTGCGGTGGTCAACACCCACGACGGTGCCTTTGCTCTCGGTCGCCAGGACCGCTTCCTTGTTGGTCTTGATGTCCATGCCGTGATGCACCTGCATGGTACCTTTGTTCAGCGGATCTTCCCGGTTGCCGTAAGGAGAGGTGACGAGCATGAAGCTGTCGCGCTTCAAGGGCATGCTGTAACTGCCGGTGGCTACGGCTGACGAGTTCTTGGCTGCGGTTGCCTGACTGCGTGGCTGACTCATCACCATCTTGTCGTACTTCTGCAGTCCGGCACCCTCAATGACGCTCACCAGCGTGGAGACATAACGTTTGTCGGAGGCATAGCCGCCCCGTTGGATGGCAGCAGCCCAGCCACGGTAGTCGTCGGCGGCAAGGCCGGCGGTGTGCTTGCGGTAGCGCTGCGCCATGAGAACTTTGGAATGGTCCTCATAGCTCTGACCCACACTGTCGTATTTCTTAAACTTCTCGTTGGGCCGGTCGTCATCCGCCAGGACATAGTTGCCGTTGTAGGTACCTTTCACACCGAAATGGTTGTTGGCGGTGTTGGCCAAGGTGCTCCTGCCGTCCGCCGACTCAATGATACCCTGTGCCAGCGTCACCGAGGCGGGTATGCCATATCGCCGCATCTGCTCCATGGCATACTCCGCATACTGCTCGATATACTGTTGTCTGGATGGTGTCATAGCATCGGCTGGTTATCGGTGCATACTTGTGCGCTGGTCCTCCTGACGGGCTACGACTTCCTTGACCTCCTGCTGCGAGGATTCCTTGGCTTCCTCCTGGTTTTGCTGCTTCGGCACGGTGAGCTGGTCACAGATGGCCACGCGCTCGCCGGCACGGATGAGCTTGGGCAGATAGGTGTCGAGGGCGTGGTGAGGAAAAACGGCAGTCTCCAAAGGTCGGCCGTCCTTGTCCTTCACCTTGTTGTTGCTGGTCAGCGTGATACCCAATATCCTTGAAGCCTTCTCGGCATCGCCACGGTAGGTTTCATAGAAGTCTCCGGCACGGAACAGCAGGATTGCATCGGGATGCTTGGCCTTCAGCTTGTCGTACTGCTTCATGATAGGCGGCAGCTTGCTCTGCACTTCCTTTTCCTTCACAGTCTCTTTTCCATTCTCTTTCACTGTCTGTTGTCCGTTCTGCTTCTCCTCCTTCTGCTTGCCGCTGAGCACATCGGCATAGAGTGTGGCGGCCAGGTGCTGCTTGTAGTCGCGCTTGTCATCGGCGAGCCACAGCCGCTGCCATTGCGACTGGCTGATCTCCCTCGGACGCTGTTTCTCACCGTCGATGTTGGCCATGAGGAGTACCTTGTTGTCGTTGGTCTTGAAGGCATTCACCCTGTCAATGCGGTCAAGGGTCTCCTGAGAGGCACCGCTCCTGAAGATGTTCACTTCGCGGTCGGGATGCTCAGCCACCACGGAGTAGTATTTCTGGGCGAACTGCGTGCGGAACTTCTCTATGGTAGTCTCGTCGTGGTCGTTCTTCATCATGTCGAAATACATACCAATGTCGGCCTTGTCGGGATGGACGGCAAAGGTGCGGCCTTCCTCCGGACGTGCGGCAAGCGTCCACTTCCCGTCATCGTCTTTCAGCATGGCAATGCGTGAGAAGTTCTCTGGCACCTTGTCGATGGGAAACTGCGCGTCCCAGGCCTGCATGGTCTTCTCGGAAGGTTTCTCCACGGGCAGTATCTTTACGCCGCTCTCTGCCTTCTTCATCATCCCCACCGTGCGGTTGACATCCGCGAGGATGGCCTTGCCCAATTCCGGGTTTTCCTTCAGTTGTGTGATGACCGACGGCAGGTGTTCCATGGTCTCGGGATGGAGTTTGGCAGGGAGTCCCATCTCCAGCATCTTGTGCGATGCTACCAGATCCCTTACCAACAGTTCACGCTGCTGCATAGAAGCCTCGGGCTGGCGACCGCCTTCCACGGCTACCCCCTTACGCCCGAGACGCTGAGGAACGCCCGTGGCATGGACAATCTGCCGGACCACTTCCTGGGCATAGTCGGGATAAGAGGCAAAGTCCTTCTGCGGTGGGATGTGCACCGTGTCGGTGCGGCTGTCGTAGTGTGCGAGACCCGTGCCATCCTTGCGGATCGGCACAAGACAGTCTTTCATCTTCTGCAGGAACTGGTTGAACTCCATCCTTACAGCCTTGTCGTCCACGGGCTTGTCCGTGCGCTCGCTGGCAGCGGCAAACTGCTCCACCTGCTTTTTGTAGTCCTCCTTGTGTACATGCGCCATCGTCGTCTGGTCGATGTTGAAGATGGTATAGACATCCTCCCGCGGATTGGCCTTGTACTGCTTGCGGGCGTTCTCGTCGAGGGCAAAATAAGCCTTGCGGCTGATCTTGTCGTCGGGATTGTCGTTGTTGACATACTGGTTGGGATTCGTCCACACCACCGCCACGCCTTTCTGACCCTTACGGACAGCCTCGCCGCGTTCGTGGGTCTCACGGAACATCGTATAGACGTTGGTCTTGAACCCGCCCAGGTCACTGTGCATCGCCATCATCAGGGCATTGCCCGGCGGCAGGCGCAAGGACTTGTTGTAAAAACTCGGAGCCGGTTTGCGTGAGGCATTGAGCAGCACGCCACCGTTCTCCTTTGCATTCTCAAGGGCTGCGACAAGAATCTCCGTCTGTCGCTCTGCGCCCGTCTTCTTCTGATTTACTTCTTCTGCCATTGTATCATATCATGAATGGGTGAAAAAATATAGGGAAATAACTCGCTGTCTTCGTTATCGGATGCCACGTGTCTGACTGCGCTCCTGGCTCTGCTCATAGCTGTCGGCAGCACGCCCGATGGTCTGTCTGTTGCCCATGGCCGTCTCATCCACCTTCGCCAATATGCGGTTGGCAAGGGTGTTGAGTGGCAGAGCTCCGGATTGGTATGCTTCTACGACCTTCGTGGGCAGGGTGACGATACGCGGCACTCTGTCGATGTCCACCAAGAGCACGTTGCCCTCTATCTGTGGATTGCAGAGCCGCTTGTTCAACGGCTCATCGTCATAGCGTTTATAGCGTGTGGCATTACTCTGGTTCTTGCGCTGCTCTGCCAAAGCCTCCTGACCGGCCGTGTTGAACAGACTGGCTCCGCCATAGAGCATGAGCGGGAACTTCATCAGGGGATTGGAGGCGAAGGTCCCGGCAAGGAGCGAGGCCAGCGGCACCATCGTCTGCTGGTTCAGACCGATGGATTTGGTCCTGCCCGTCAGTACGCCTAAGAGCATGTCGGGGAGCATGGCCAAGGTGAAGCCGAGATGGTTGAAAGTGTCGCCCATACCGTCAAGGCCGATATTCCCAAGGAGCGCATTCCAGCCGGTGTAGTCACCGGTTGATAGTTGTTGTGGTGAGGACAATTGCTGTGATGGCTGTTGCTGTGATGCTTGTTGACTGTCCTCCGTCGGTGGGGATGCACTCTCCTTTAGTGGCATATTATCCTCTGCCTCGGCTATGTTCTTATAGCTCACGGCATCGCGGCCCGACCGTCGGCTGCCCTGCTCGTTGCGGATGGCTTTGGCAAAAGCCTCATACTCCATAGCCCGATAGGTGGCAGCGGCGACGGACATGGTAGAAGTGCGCCCGATTGCCTTGATCGTGCGCTCACCGGCATCGAGGGCTTTCGTCACCTTGCTGCGGTATGTCCTGGCATTGTCCGTGGCCCATTTCAGCGCGATAGCCAGCTGTTTGTCAGTGGCATACGCCATTTCGTTGAAGCCCATTTGCGAGAACATCCATTGGGGAATGGTGGCTTTTCTTCGGTTAGCAGCTGCCACCTCCTGCCGTCCAATCTTCCGCTGCTTCTCCAGATAATCCTTCTGTTGTCCGGAGCCCACACGGTCCACAGCCTCGACGCTAACGTCTATGGCAGCCTGCCCCAGCAGTCCGCCGACACCCATCGTCGTGGCGGCATTGACGATCCACGAGCCGATGCTTGCCGCCGCCTGCTCCACGAACGACGGGTTGTATTTCTTCTCCGCCTCCTTGTTGATATGGTTCTGCATGGCACTCTCGCGACTGCGGTTGGGGATATAGAACAGGGTGCCCTCCATGGCTTTGCGCGTGATGTACTCAGCCGTGGACTTGGGAATCCGTTCCTTGATGAGATGGTCTACCATCTTCTTCTCCATGACCGCATCGACGGTGATATGCTGCCGTTTCAGCTCCGCCTTCACCATGCTGATATAGTCTTCTACGGTCTTCGTGTTCCACTTGCCGGTGTAGTTCACCTGCGAGCGGTAGCAGTCCATTGCCGCCATACCACCGTCGGGACCCGCCGCACCGGCCATGAGCATGCGGTAGGAGGCGTTGTGGCGTGCGGACTCCTCCGCCTTCAGGCGGTTGAGCTCGTCACGGACCTTATTCATGATGGGTACTACCCGGGTAGTGAAGATATCGGGTTGTCGGGATGTTGCCATATTATGTGAATGTTTGTCTTAACTGTTTGATGACCTGCTCCCTGGTCTGCGCAAGGGCAGCATGGAGCACTTCCATCTGACGGGGATAATATTCTTCGAGCCATTCGTCCTTGCCGATGCTGTCGTGGATGAAGCGGATGGCAAGCTCACGGTTGATCTCCACGGCTCGCTCTCCCCGCTTCTTGCCGTTGAACCAGGCTTTTGTCCACCAGTTGATGCCGTCCTTGTCGGGATAGACGCTGACGAGGCGCTGGATGTCGAAGCTCTGGATGTCGATGTCGAAACCGTCGAAAGGATCGATGAAGCCCTGACTGTCTATGGCGTCGTCAACAGCTTTTTTTTTTCAATCTCGGTCATGGATGAGAGAAACACGCCGTGTATGAGCGCAAGGTAATTGAGGAAGTCGTGAATGAGCAGCGTCTGTACCCTTCCGATGATCCCCAAGCTCCGTTCGCCGAGTCCCAAGGGATTGAGCATGCTCGGTGCGTGCTCATAGTAGGCACCGGCAGCAGCCCCTTCCGCCAAGACACTACGCAGGGCGGTCTCCGTGGAGCCCGGCACGCGGTAACGGTTGGAGAGAAGGTCTGCCATATAGCGTCCGAAGAACCGGGTGTACATCTGGTCGATCTCCGGCTGCTGGGCATCGTAGGGCGTGGAGACGGGGAAGTCGAGGGTCGCCATCTCCGGGTTGTTGCCCGTCATGGCTTTCTGCTCCTGCATCATGAGGTTGTCCCTTACCATCGTAAGAAACTCCAGCGGATTGACTTCCTCACCGTTGAAGCGAACCTCCACATGGAGCAGACCGTCGCAGACGGCGATGTTGTCACCGGCCTTGACATTTCGTCCGAAGCCGCCCACGACCTCACGGATATGGGAATAGGTGACATCGAACGAACTGTTGTCTCCGGCGGCATAGTTGCGGTAGTTGACGGTGATCTGGAATCCCTTGCGGTTGTTGGTGGAGATGCCGGAGACGATGCCAGTGGCCAAGGCTTTCAGCCAGGTGTGGGGCGAGACCTTGAAGTCGACGCCGTGATGGAAGAACTTCTCCCCGGTCACGGGATGCTGCTGGTCGCCGTAGCCAAGGGTGATGACCAAGGGGCAGGGCTCCGGCAACTCAAAGGGCATGGCGTAGCCACTCGGTGAATAGAGGTTCATGGACGGATTGTATGCTGTCTTTTCCATATTTTGTTTGTTTAATCGTTATCGTCTGAGACCAGTCTGCTGCTCCCTTGCCAGTTCGTTTTCCGCTGTCTGAGCAACTGACGGCGCCTGCTTTTGAGAGTTGTTGCCGACCATCATCATCGCCATGAGGGCACCGCCGATCTTGCCAAGGAGTCCTGTGCGGCCGAAGATAAGATACGATGCGGCAATAAGGGCTCCGATGCTCAGGCCCGACACCTTGCCGTGGACGAGGTTGTCGAGAAAATTGCCGAACATGTTCGTGCCGTTGCCGCCGAAGAGGTTGCCGAGGAAGTGGCTGATGCCACGTAGTGTCTCACCAAGGGTGCCGAGCACTCCCTTGGCCTCCTCAGCGGTTTCCTTCACCCCGGTGAGAACATTGGAAGCGGTGTCCTTGACATCTTCTACGGTGTTCTTGCCCGTGAAGCCGTTGACGACATCGTGGGAGAAGTCGCCCGTGCCGTCGACACCCTTGCGCAGCGTCTTGCCCACGGCGGTGCCATAGGACTCATCGGAGTTTGTGAGTTTCTGCCATCCGGCAAAGGCGGCGACACCCCCGACAATGGTTGTCTTGGGGTTGCGGGCAGCGGCGGAGGCTACCTTGGCAGTAGCACTGGCGACGTTGACCGTGGCTGCCTTGCCGCCTTGCCAGAGTGTGGAAGAGGCCTTCAGTCCGCTGCGCCACAATTTGGGAGCGGCCTTAGTGAGTAATGATAACCATCCCATAGTGCTTTATTTTTTGGGTTTCACATGTTTTGCGTTCACGCGCCAGGTGTCAAGGCACTCCTCGATGAGTCCGGCCCTGCCCTCCCTGTGCGGCAGTGAGTTGTATTCGATATTGTGCCATACCAGTCCCATCGTGGTACTCCGCACCAGTTTGGTGAGCATCGCCAGCTGATGGTTCATCGCCTTGAGCTGCGGACGGATGGAGAACACGAGGGAGATGCGCTGCTGCTCGGTCATCTTCTTGTCAAGGCATACCTCGCGGATGGTGTTGATGATGCCCATGCTCTTGGTGAGGATGCTGATGTAGATGTCGTTGCGCTTCTTGTGAAGAGCCACGGCAATGGCATTGGCAGGAGCCTCGCTGATCTGTTTCGACAGACTGCCCATGTGCTCGCAGAGTCGGTTGACCTCAAAATAGAAACCATAGGCCTGGGCAGCATAGGAGATCGTCGTTCGAAAAGTGCTCAGGTAGTCGTCAAACTGCTTCTGCAGGTCCTTCGTGGCAGCGACCTCCTCGTTCAGCCAGATATGTCCGGCCGACTCGGCTCCCATCAGCTTGATCTGGGCGTTGTACTGCGACTCGGCCTTCTTCGTGTACTCGATGATCATTCCCGTCAGAATGGGATCAACCTGGGCATGACCTGGCAATGGAAGGAGAACAGCGAGTAACAGGAGTAATACGATGTGCTTCATCTTACCGTATGTTACTTGGAATACAGACTTACCTCTTTGGCATAGCGCTTCCAGTGGGACAGCGACTGCAGGGCGACGTCGCGACGGTCGCGCTCTATCATCCCAGCTGTGGCACGGTTCCAGACATCTGCCATGCGGTAATGGCGGATGCTGAGATAGAGCTGACGGAGCTTGTGGGAGAAGGACGACAGTCGGTCTTCGAGTTCCCACAGCGTCTTGGAACGCTCGGCACCCGTGAGCATATTGCTCTCGCCACCCTTGGCTACGGCATCCTTCAGTAGGGTGAAGACGGAAACCATCTCCGTGGTCGTCTCGATATAGAGATTGTTCATGCTCACTGTTGCGGCAATGCCCTGAGGGTTGTTGTTGACGGCACGGCGCAGCTTGTCAAGCGTGATGAGGATGCGGAGCCCGTCGTCATAGATATGTGTGGCGGCTTTCAGTGCGGAGGCGTAGCCATTGGCGGTCTTCAGATAGCTGTTGTACTTTTTCTCCCAGCCTTTCATGGTCGTGAACTCCGCCGCCATGGTGCTTTGCAGGATGGCAGTGCCACGCTGCGCATCGGCTTCCTTGCCGACCGTCTCGTTGATAAGACTGTTTCCGGCAGCCAGAATGGTATGCTCACCGGGGTTGGCGGTTACTGCTTGCGCATGACTCCTGACGGTGAAGTTCAGGAGCATCAGCAGGATGAGGATGCTGGTATAGCCTATCCTCTGTCTCCCGGCTTGTTTTTTCTCGTCGCTTTCATTGAGTTCCACCTCACCATCGCCGTCAAGGTCAATGCCAGAGGCAATCTTCTTCTCGCCATCAGGTCCTAGGATTTCAGTCTTGATACGTTCCATCTCTTTTTGGAAGAGCATGTCGTTCCAGTCCTTGGAACCATCGGGCGGCACCTCGCGCACGACGGTCAGTTTGGGCAGTGCCTCACCGTCACGTCGCTGGGGGTCGAAGAAGCGGACGGCATAGGTTTTGACAGCCTGATAAGGCGACTCCCCCCTATCAGGAAGCGCATGGGGATCGTGTGTGCCGAAAGCGGGACGGGTATTGAACTCATTGATGTCGTCCCATTTTACGTCTGAGATAAAGCCCTTTGGAAAGTGCTTGTCAATGAAATGGTTCAGCGCATCGGTTTCTTCCTCTGTCAATCCCTCATAGTCGCCGTTCTCCAAGGCTGGTATCGCCCAGTCGGGAATGTCGTAGGTGCCTATCTCCTTCAGACGGCCTTGCTCCTGACCGATACAGAGCTTGTCTGTCAGCTTTTTGTAGTATTCCTCATGCAGCCGCATGGCCTTGCGCGTCTGTTCCTCTATCTCAAAGTCAGGACACAGCCCTGATGTCTTCATGGAATAGAGTTCGTCGGCTTCATTCTCATATTGGCCATAGGCATCCTGCAGGTCCTTGGGCAGCCGGTACTCGTCGCCGGAGAGCAGGTCGTCGGGATTCCGCAGGGAGGCCATATAGTCCTTCATGTCCTCGCCGACCTTGGGCAGACCTTCGCGAACGTGACGCAGCTCGGTATGAAAGTTCTCGGCAAACTGCCTTCCTGCCATGTCGTTGTCGAAGCACAGGTGATGGCAGGCCTCGGGCGCTTCCCTGATGACCCCACGGAACTGCATGACCGTGGGATTGCCACCGGTGGAGAGATAGACGGCACGGCGCAGCTCCTCATTCTTCCAAGCGTGGAGCTGGTAGTAAGCCATGGCATCGTAGGCACTCTCGAACCACAACACATGGCGGGCATCCTTCAGCTCGGTGCCCTTGGGACTGGCTATCCACAGTCCTTCCGAGGCGTTGCTGCCAAGGGCCTTACCCTTATAGCCGCTGGACCCGTCGAGACGCGGACGGCCACGCTCTTCGAGTCCGACGATGTCCTTCCCACCGGGAACCGTCAGCGGAAAGGCAAGGTTGGTACGGCGGATATTCTTCTCATTTTCAACTTGTTTCGTTGAAAGCATGAAGTAAGGCGAGAAGGCTCTTTGAACATATGGCTTGATCATGCGACTGTTGAAGAACTGTCCGAATTTGCGTATGTTCTCGGCTCTGAGTTTTTGGAAGTATGTGAACTGATAGTCCTTGACGCTGAAAGGCTTGGCCTGGCGACGGTGTTCTATGATGTTGTGCATGGATCTGTCGATGGGTTGGTTGAGAAGTCGGTTGCAAACGAGGTTGACGAGATGGTGGGTATTCATCCCGGGACGGTACTCCTGGAAGAGGTCGGGGTGATGGATGATAAACGACACCACACTGTAGACCTTCTGCTCAGGCGGATGGAAGCAGCCCTTGCCGTTGGCCGTGACAATGAACTTGTCACCAGAGACACGTCTGCCGTCGCTGCCGACCCTCACATACGACGGCCAGCGCAGTCCGTCACGACGGTTGAGGTGGTAACCAGCGTCACGGAGCACGTCCTGGATGTCGATGCGCTCGCGGAAGTCGTTGTATGTCAGTGGCATATTCATCTGTTGCTAATGGTTTATCGGCTGTATCCTCCCATGTCACGGGCATTGATACCCGCGTGGAGTCCGGCATCAAAGGCACGCTCGGCAATGTCCTGCGGGGAATCGACTCCGGGCTTGACATAGATGCGGCCAGTGCCGTGAACCTCCTGATGGAACACGGGAGCGGAATGGGGATGCTTGATGTGCTCTACATTGTGGGCGATGTCGGCACCGAGATAAGTGGCATCGCTGAGGGCGGCGAGACCGGCACCGACGAAGGCTCCGAGGTTGAAGCCCTGACGCATCTCCGGACGGGTCTTCATATCGACCTCGTGGAAGACCTTCGACATCATGCGCTGACGCTGGTAGTCGTCCACGGCCATGTATTTGTCATACTGCTTCTTGCTGATGTCATGGCTGATGACCTCGCCGTTGATGACGGCGCACATGCGGTAAGTGAATTTCTGCTCCTTATTGCGCTGTTCCTGCTCCTTGTCTTTGTTCTGGGCGTTGTCGGGTGTAGGAGTCTTCTCTACCCAAATGTCGCCCACTTCAACATCCCTTCCGTGCTTGCCCTCACGGTACCAGCCCTTGCGGTCGTTCATCGCCTCCAGGTCACGGCCGTTGGCATAGCCCTGCTCGGGGTCAAGGGTCGGTGCATGGTGCTGCTGCACCAATGGGTCAGTCGTGAGCTGAATCTTATCGTCGGCAACCATACGGCCCTTCAGCTGTGCTTCGACCTCCGGCTTTAATCTGAGGGAGACTGTCTCCCGACTGTTGAGCGTGTCCATCGTGATCTTGTCCTGAAAATCACCACTGATAACTCGGTTCAAGATGCCTAAGCGCTCCTTCATGGGCGTTGACTTGAGTGAGTTGTCGGTCAGCTTCTTCACCTCACTGTCGGTAAGGTCATAGACAAAATCCTGCTGGGTAGCACGCGACTGAATGGTCAGGGTCTTCTTGTCGGCATCGACGAGGATGCCATGGGAGGAGAGTACCTGCTGCCACTTCTCATTGCTGAAATAGACATTGGACGTGATCAGCTCCTTGTAGGGCTTGGCAGGCTCCTGTGGACGGGGACGGCTGACAGTCTGCGGAAGGATGCTCTGCATCTCCTGCAAGGGATCGGCATGGCCTCCTTTGTAGTAATAGCCGTAGCCGCCACTTTTCAGCTCTCCCGGACGCAGACGGCCGTCGGTATGGTCGGCCACCATCGGCACGACGGCTACACCCGCCATGCGACGGAGGTGCATGCCGGGCTGCCTGGTGGGAGCCCAGCCAAGGAACGACCTGCCGTAAGCTGTTGGAATGAAATCGGAATGAAAGGTGTCAGGATGTTCACGGTAGCCGTGGAGCCCCATGGCCACACGACTGTTGACACTGCGGGCGGAGACATAGGACGAGGGTACGTCGAAGTCCTTGCCGACAATCTGGTTGAACGTCCTGTAGGCTTTCTTGTTGGCGTAGTTGCTGCCACCGTCGCCGAGGGCACGGAACTGCTGCTCGCTGATGTCGTAGGTTATCATCGGCGAGTCGTGGCCTTGCACGAGCAGCTTATAGCGGTCCTGCTCGACAGCGAGCTGGGCTCTCATGCCGTTCTTGCGAAGCAGCTCGCGGAGCTCGTAGGACAGGTCGCCGCGGTAAGACATGGCTTCTGATCGGATGCTCATAGGGTTGTTGGGTGAAAGGGTTACTAATTGCTGATGCATTCCTCAAACAGAGCCTCGCGGAAGTCCAGGAAGCTCTTGGCGGCTTCCTCACTCTGGGGGAAGATGTCATTGTCATGGCAGAACTGCTCATAGTCTTCTGTCATCTCTTTCGACTGGAGGGTGACAAAGTCAACGGCATTGATGTTGCCAGCCTCATACTGCTCGCGTAATGTGTCGTAATCCGGGTAGTTCATAAAAGTATCAGTTTTAATGGTGAATAATTTAGCAGGAACGCGTGAGCTGCCGTGCCTCTTCGTTGGACGGGAGGTAGCTGCGCTGTAAGGAGTAGCCGTCGCTGTCACGCTGCTCGTCGATGCCTACTCCATAGCGTTGGGCCTGACGGAGCAATGCGTCACAGATGTCCTGGGTGAACTCGTTCTCGGGAACATAGGACAGGACACCACTTCTGTTGACCCAACAGCCGTCGTTGCCAAAGGAGTATTCTGGCATCTGGCGGCGCACCATCTTCTCCCATCGGCTGGCATCACCGGCTACGACGACAACTCCGTTCTCGGAGAAAAGGTCAAGGCCGATGGTGATACGCTCGTCTCGGTCGAGGAATGTCGTCGTGACGAGTCCGCCATGTTGGAAGCTGAGGATGTCCTCAGGCGTGAGGTCGAACTCATTGTTGATGTTCATGAGGTTGCGGCCGATGATCTGTGTCGGGGAATAGACCACGCCGTTGGTGTCGCGGTCGAGCTGCACGAAGGCTTGTATCTTTTGGGTACTTTCCTCCCCGTCTGCCGATAGGAGCGTCTCCTCGATGTCGGAGACGATTACCTTCCCTGCGAGCAGCAGACTGCGCTCCTTGTCGGTGAACGACGACAGATCGGCCTCCTTCAGTTTGGGCGAGAAGAGAACGTCGATGCCGTCCTCTGTCTCCGTCAGACAGAACTTGGCGTAGCAATGGGTGAGTCCGAACGGTTGCCGGATGCTGATGGGCAGCAACGGCGATTTCAGACCAGCCTCAAGACGCTCGTGAACATAATCCGGGAGGTCGTAAATCATCTCCTCGGTCAGTCCGAACTCACTGAGAATGTCGAGAGGATATTCCTCTCTATGGAATGGTTTGTATGGCATAAGTATGCTTTTTGGTGAACATTACGATAGCAAAATTAAGCAGTATTACGGCTTGTACCTA
>Ga0256404_1002299_pt1 | contig 42623 bp, 37 predicted proteins | sample RumenRJG_01DNA_FD_185990 | JGI IMG/M metagenome (GOLD analysis project Ga0256404, IMG submission 185990) | Bovine rumen microbial communities from Lethbridge, Alberta, Canada - RJG_01 | ecosystem: Host-associated > Mammals > Digestive system > Stomach > Rumen | place: Canada: Alberta | collected... | reverse complement strand
ATGATAGTAAACTTATTACTTTTTCTATCATTTTTACGGAGGTTTTATAATGAACGAATCATTAAAAAGACAAATTCATGAAGAGTGTCGAATCAGAAATAGATCCGAGGGCACATGCAAACAATACATTTTTCATATTGGAAAATTTCTTGATTGGGTTGATAAACCACTCGATAAACTTACCCTTTATGATGCCAGAGAATTCATCATCAAAAAACGCAATGATGGTCTTACAACCGAATCATGTAATGGCGTTAATTCTGCATTAGTCTTCTTCTATAGGTATATCCTTCATATCACCTGGGATTTAGATATTGTTCCAAGAATGAAACGAGATTGGCATTTACCTCAAGTCATTTCCCGAGATGATATAGAGAAACTTATCGATACCGCTGACAACATCAGGAATAAAGCTATCATCGCTCTTATTTATTCATCCGGTCTTAGGGTAGGCGAAGTATGTAAGCTCGCTCCGGATGATATATACATGTCTTCCATGCAGGTTCATGTAAGGAATTCTAAGAATCATGGTGATCACTGGACTATCCTATCAGAAAGAGCTTTGGAACTCCTTAAACAGTACTGGTATTCTTGTCCTGAACCAAGAGACACTCTCTTCGTTTCTATAAGAAAACCTCATCGTCCACTTAAGACTGGTGGTGTTGAGGCTATGGTAAAAAAAGTCGGAGCTGAAGCAGGTATCAAGCTTCATCCTCATGTTCTACGTCATTCCTTCGCTACACATCTCATTGAAGACGATACAAAGCGCGAGTATGTACAGGCTATGCTTGGTCATAGATCTCCTAATTCTACATCTGTATATATCAATGTTACCAATAAAGCTCTTATGGGAATACAGAGTCCTCTTGATGTAAAACCTAAGAAGTCTCGTAAGAAAGCTTCCAGTAAAGGAAAATCTTCTGGTAAGAAGTCTGGAGGACAGAAGGATGAGTAATGTTACGATACAAGATGTATTTGATAAGTTTCTCCCTTATATCGCTGACAGAGCTTTATCTGATGAGCAGCTTAATGTAATCCGATGCATACAGAAATGTCGAACCTTTGAAATGGGATTTAATGTAAGCGAGTGCGAATCATGTCATTCCAAATTTATACATTACAATTCATGCAAAAATCGGAACTGTCCTATGTGTCAGGGAATGGAGGTTGATGAATGGATTGATCTTCGCAGGGAGGATGTATTGGAAGCTCCATATTTCCATGCTGTTTTCTCAGTTCCAAGTTCACTCAATCCATTGATTTACAATAATCAGAAACTTTTATATAACGCTTTATATCATGCAGTAAACAAAACTCTCAGTGAATTATCTAAGGATCCAAAACATCTGGGAGCCCAGATAGGCTATATATGCATTCTTCATACCTGGGGTTCTGATCTGAAATATCATCCTCATATCCATACCATTATTCTCGGAGGAGGATTAGATTCTAAGAATCATTGGAAAGATAATGGATCAGGGTTTTTGTTTCCTGTTAAGGTAATGTCTAAGCTTTTTAAAAACTATTATCTATCTGAGTTGAAGGAACTTAGAGATAATAACAAGTTGTCATACACAGGTACAGCATCTAAATATCAGAATTCTTTTGAATTCAAGGAACTGCTTAATACACTTTATTCGAAGGACTGGGTTGTTTATAACAAAGAGACCTTTAAAGGAGCTCATGAAGTATTCCAGTATCTGGGAAAGTATACTCATCGTATAGCTATAAGTAATCGCAGGATTGAATCCATTAATGATGATAATGTAACCTTTATGGCTAAAGACTATAAAGATGATGCCAAGTATAAACCTATGACTCTATCCGGAGAAAATTTCCTGATTCGTTTTCTTATACATGTTCTTCCAAAGGGATTTGTGAGAATAAGGTATTACGGTATCCTCTCTTGTCGGTGCAAGAAAGATAAACTTACTCTATGCAGAAATCTGCTGGGCTGTAAAAAATATCTGTCTCTGTTACGCGGAAAAACCATCGAAGAAAAAATAAAGATACTTTACAACAGAGATATATGCAAATGCTCTAAATGTGGTCAGCCACTGTCATCTTATGTGGTAACAGGTCAGTATATGCTGTGCTGAAAAATGGAAACTAAATATTTTTTCCGCCTTGAAAACAAGGCTTATTTGTCGTGGGATAAAAATCAGAAAATGATGTATATTCAATGATTAAACATAGTCGAAACTCCATATATGTGCTAAAATTTCAAGGTAATCAAGCTGATTAAAATCCCATACAAATCGGCTACACGGACGCGACTTAGTTCAATTTGATAAAAAACGGCGCGAAGCCCGAACAAAAGGGTAGATTGCTGACAACGGTAATCTGCTTTTTTGTTCGTTCTTGCACCGTTTGTTTACGAAAGAAAATAATACACTACAGTCATTATAAAAAAACATGAAATAAGTGGTTGAAAGACCTGCATATCGATAATTATCCTACTTATCAGGATATCTGTTCTTCTTTCATTCAAATATCCGATAAACTGAAAAACAGGAATCACCAAATAAAGCAGAATAACCGGTACTATTCCTACTACCCCCAATCCCCTGTACATATATTTATAAACTCTTATAAGCCGAGTTATATTCTCTTTATACAGCATAAGTATCCATCCTCGATGTTTTCATCAGCTTTATAGTTATCCTTTACGATTCTATTCGTTAGTATCCTTGAAATAATCCTTCCATCCCTTTCATATTCCTTAACAACATAATCCACGTCTTGAACATCACTTGACGATATTTCAAAAACCTTACCGGATGCCCTTTTTTCCAATTCGTCAACTGTACCGGAAAAAAGTTTCATTCCTTCATCTATAACTATAACTTTATCTGCTACCGCTTCTACATCCTCAATAATATGAGTAGAAATGATCACAACTGAGTTTTCTTTTAATCTGCGAATCAATTTCTTAAACCTTAATCTCTCCTCTGGATCAAGTCCGCTCGTCGGTTCATCAAATAGTATTATCTCCGGATTTCCTAAAATAGTCTCAGCTATTCCAAGTCTCCGTTTCATCCCTCCGGATAAAGCTTTTCCTTTTAATTTTGTATTTTCTTCCATGTTAACATACTTTAAAGACTCAATAATTGCATTTTGTCTATTTTCATTAGGGTATTTTCTAAGTTCTGCGAAAAATTCCATATTTTCATATACTGTTAACCCATTCAAAACTCCCGATTTTTGTGGAAGATATCCGATCGATATATTGCGTTTTTTCTTTATTTCTCCTTTATAGCTGTAAAATCCGGTAATACACCTGAAAATAGTAGTTTTACCTGAGCCGTTTTTACCCAAAATCCCATAACAGCCTTTATCAAAAGATGCAGAAAAATCATTAACCGCTGTAAGCGAATTAAATTTTTTAACCAAGTGATTTATATCTAATTTCATTTCCCTATCAGATAATCCCATTCCTCTTCTCCATATTCTGTAATTATAAATTCTTTAAACATATTAAACAAATCTGATTCACTCATATTTTTATAGTCAACATCTATATTTTTCTTAAATATATTTAAGGCTGTATCGAAACTTATGCCCTTGCCGCTATCTTTGTTTATCATATAATTAAATGTAAACTGTTTAATTTGCATTTCCTTTGACAAATCCGATTTTTTATAATTATTACTTAATGGATCTCCCGTTGCATCTATATTACATGCCAAACTCATAATCGTGTTATTGTATACTATCGATCTGGAATCCTTAAAAGCCGGCATATGTGTGCCTTGCATAATTATCAGCTTTTTATAACCTTTTTCCTTCATTTTCATAACAACATAATCAGTTAGCTCGTCAAGATATCCATTATCCAACGCAGTTTCTACCGCCAGATACGGTGCAATCAAGGTTATATCATTATATTTATATTCTTTTACAAATCCTGAAATAAACGTTGGACATGTCGTGACACCTGTAAACCGGTTATTATTCTTTTCTTCTAAATTAGAATAGATTTTACTTCCGGATTTAATTGTTATATTAAATGAGCATGGACTATCTAAAGAATTATCAATTAATTTAAAATTATCAACATCGTATATTTTATGCATTCCCGGAACAGGATAATATGCAAAACATCCCGGTAAAAAAATTTGATCATACGAAGAATAATACTCCGGGCATCCGCCTTCATAGCATATTTTTATTTCTGATAATTCTTTTTCAGCAAAAATCGTTACATGATCACCATTTCTGTCATATTTCAGATTATTATTATCCTCATCTTTTATATCCGTAATGTTATATCTATGATACAAAGTAAAACAATATGTTTTACATCCATCAGCTATTATTTTAAGTTTCGCTTCAACTTCGAGCTGATTAGTTATACTCATGTTCATATCATACGAATCCACTCGAAAATCCACATTAACATTTTCCGTATCATTTTCTCTTTCCAAATAATAAACCATATTATAGTCTCTGGAATCATTATCTAAATAGCTACTGTCGTCATAATGATAAAATGAATAATCTGTTCTGGCTGCAAATACACATAATAAAACAGATAGTACCACAGGAATTGCTGTTAATATTTTTTTCTTTCCTGTACACATAAAACACACTGCAACAGAAATAAATAACATACTCCAAAACAGTATCCTGGCAGCAATCATGATATTTGATGTGGTCAATGAATAAATATTAAATACTTTATAATCATCCGGCAAAACCCTGGAAAGATAAAGAAAACCTCCGTTTACACTATATACCCCAGATAAAACCTCCAAAAATCTTGAAGACATCGGTCCAAAGAATACAGCAATAAGCATCAATATAATATATCCTATAATTTTCCTTTGCACAAAAGATAACGCCAAAGCAATAAATATTGCTAAAATGCCATTTAAAAAGACATAAATAAAAGCGTGTCTGAAAAGATAATTTATTACCTGTAGATTCAGGGTTTTGCTTTTATAAAAAATAAACATGTTAATAAAGCAATATTCAACTGAATATAATAATGTTGTTATTACAAGTATAATTGTATGCCGGCATATTAGCTTGGTTCTTCCACTTGAACAAGCAGTTTCATACAACTGATTATCATGGATTTCTCTATAATAATCAAAGCTTAAAAACAGCATTATCAGGAACAGATAATAAATTATCCGCTCCTGATAACCAAATGCATTTACTGCTCCCCAGCGAAGATAAACATCATCTGCTTCCAAAAGAGTATAAACCGTATAACCTGCCTGCCCTAAGAAAAGCACAGCCAGACATATCATTCTAGATATACTCTTATAAAACAGCTTAATCAAAATCTTCATCTGATAATCCCTTATTCTTCGTATATCTTACCCCAACCAACACATTCTTTATGTCCCCAAAATGTACTCTGAGCTTCCAACTTGATTCTGTAAAAATTATAATATGTATCAACGTTTGTATAGTTTGTTGTACCTATTACTCCCCGTCACTCTCAAGCACCTTGTAAACGCCTGCTGCGAGAGCTGCTCCGACAAGAGGAGCTACGATGAATACCCAAACAACGCCGAGTGGATCAGAGTTACCGTCGATTGCTGCAACAATTGCAGGTCCGATGCTTCTTGCAGGATTTACAGATGTTCCTGTAAGGCCGATTCCAAGGATATGAACAAGAACAAGTGTAAATCCGATAACTACTCCACCAAACGAGCCATGTGACTGCTTTGGAGAAGTAACTCCGAGAATTACAAATATAAAGATAAATGTGAGAAGAACCTCAACCAGAAGTCCTGCCGCAATGTTATCATTTACACCACCAAGGCCGTTTGATCCAAATCCTCCTGTAAGATCACTCTTATCTCCCAGATGGAAGATAAGTGCAAGAACCCCTGAACCGGCAAATGCGCCAAGACACTGTGCGATTATATATCCCACAAAATCCTTCGCATTCATTCTTCCGCTCAGCAGGCATCCAAGCGAAACCGCAGGATTGATATGACAGCCGGAAATGTTGCCAACAGCATACGCCATTCCCACGATAGTAAGTCCAAATGCAAATGCAGTCAGCATATATCCGCTCCATGCCTCACAGCCTGTAAGCATCGCTGTACCGCATCCGATAAGGACCAGTGTAAAGGTTCCGATAAACTCTGCAATGTACTTCTTCATTTTAACCTCCTTACTGTTATACCGGAAGAAAAATCATCGCCATTTTCTTGTGTCAGCACAAATTTCTTCCCTGTTTTTCTGTATCCACTATAAATATACGTTTTTAGATTACATAATGCAACTATTAATTATTTAAGTTTTCTATATAAATTTGGGGGCTTTTATTTCAGCCGTAAACCCTGTATACTATCCTCAGGTAATAAGCGTTCCTGCCGCAGGATATGCTTGGTTTTTACACGGTTTGCAGAGTTTCAGGAGGTAACACATGAATAAGAAAAAACTCACTTGCGGTCTTGCAGCTGCTCTGATGGTAGGCAGCATGGCATTTACACTATCCGGCTGCGGAGGCGAGAAGGACAAATCCAATGAACAGAATGCTATAGAGCAGGGACTCCAGCTTGAGGACAAAGCCCGCGATCTGATAAATGATCAGAACCAGCAGTTCCACAACGCTGACGATATGATGACAATCGAACACTGAAAAACAGTTTTTCTCTTCTCTACTTGAATTTAAAAGTGTACTGTGCTAGTATAGCGGTTGCTAAATCAATCGGAACAAGCGGTTTTTTCAAGAATTCCGCGGTCCGTTTGACAGGCAGTCGCTATATTTGTTTCTATAATCATTGAAAAGAGGGAGAAAAATGGATAAGCTTGAGGTTCTTCGTGAACTGGCTATAATTATCATTTTTGCAAAGGCTTTCGGCCTTCTAGCAAGAAAAGTAAAGGCTCCGCAGGTTGCCGGAGAGATCATCGCTGGACTGCTGATCGGTCCGAGTGTACTCGGTCTCGTCGATTCATCGGATTTTTTGTCAGCCTTTGCGGAAATTGGAGTTATACTCCTTATGTTTACTGCCGGACTTGAGACCAATCTGTCCGAGCTTAAGAAAACCGGCCTTAAGGCAACTCTTATCGCCTGTGCCGGCGTATTTGTACCGCTTGTATTCGGAACACTTCTTTATATGGGCTTCTACGGTCCTCAGGAGATTGGATCCGAAGGCTTCTTCAAGGCAGTATTCATCGGTACTATCCTTACTGCTACTTCAGTAAGTATTACCGTTCAGACTCTCCGTGAGCTTGGAAAGCTTTCAAATGAAGTCGGACAGACCATCATGAGCGCAGCGATCATCGATGACGTTATCGGTATCGTAGTTCTTACCGTTGTGATCGGTCTTAAGAACCCTGAGAGCAAGACCGGAACCGTAGTTCTCTACACCGTGCTGTTCTTTATATTTGCTATCGGCGTAGGCATCATCGTATTCAAGCTCTTCAAGTTATATGACAGCAAATATCCGCATACAAGACGTATTCCGATCCTTGGTCTTGCACTTGCATTCGGTCTTTCATATATTGCTCAGAAGTATTTTGACGTAGCAGACATCACAGGCGCTTATATCGCAGGCGTAATACTCTGCCAGCTCCGTGATTCGGAATATATCTCAGAAAAAATGGATATCAACTCCTATATGCTCTTCGGTCCTGTATTCTTCTGCAGTATCGGACTTCAGACAGATATAAAGAATATTGATACGACTATCATAGTGTTCTCACTTTGTTTTGTTCTTGTCGGTCTTCTCTCGAAGATCATCGGCTGCGGTCTTGCTGCAAGGCTCTGCGGCTACAAAGGTCTTAATACTCTTAAGATCGGTGTCGGAATGATGACCCGAGGCGAGGTTGCACTTATAGTCGCCCAACGTGGTCTCTCTGTAGGAATGCTTGATCACAGATATTTTACTGCGGTTATCCTTCTGATAATAATCAGTTCGATCATCACGCCGCTTATCCTTAAGTACCTCTACTCTAAGAACGAGGCGGGCGCCGCTGCATAACACATAAATAAAAAGGGTGAAGGGGCTGCTTCGGGAATAAGCAGCCCCTTCTTTGTATGAAAAATGTGAAGGTTGGGTAATTTTATCAGCGGATCATTATAACTCATCCGCCTTTACTGTAGGTCTGTTAAGACTTACTTCAAGATTTCCATTTCTCTCTCTTATCTCATCCATAAGAGTCTTTACGGATTCACCTTTCTTCATGTTTACACGGTAGGACAGCTTGTACATGCTGCCCATATTGGTTGTCTTAACCTCTTCAACCGTGTACTTTGTCAAATATCTCTCAAATATATCTTCGAATTTTCCTTCAAAATCCAGATCCTCAGGTACTGTAATCTTAAGCACTCTGTCTTCTTCCGACCTTCCACCAAAATTAACAAGATTGAGTATAAGATTTACTGTACTTATTATTACTGCGAAGAATGCTGCAACGCCGAGATAGCCCATTCCTGTTGCAAGTCCGACTGCCATGGAGAGGAAAATGCTTGTGATCTCCTGTCCCTTGCCCGGAGCTGATCTGAATCTTACCAGACTGAATGCTCCCGCAACCGCAACTCCTGCTCCGATATTTCCATTTACAAGCATTATGACCATCTGCACTGTTGCAGGAAGTAATGCTATAGTTATAACAAAGCTCTTCGAGTAATTGTTTTTGATCATATACATGACTGCTATGAAGAGTCCTATCAGCAGGGAGCAAAGCGTTGCCTCCAAAAATGCTTCTCCTGTAAATGTTCCATTTGTAAGTATTGTTCCAAAAAGTTTATCCAGCATACGCCACAGCCCCTTTCTCTTTTATTGTCTCATAATCATGTATTGCCAGAGGTTTTCTTACCTCTTCTTTACTTATCAGATCCACATATCCTCTTCCGTATTTTGAAAATGAAGTAGGATAAATCCTTAATTCACTGAAGATCCTTGCCAGCTCTATCGGCATGGCTCCTGCTATCTTGACCTCCATGAGTCTCTGTCCCGGCTTAAGTATGTCCTTGCCGGTATTTCCATATCTTAAGTCCAGCTTATCTGTTCTGTATCTGATATTTCTGTCAAATGTTATCCTCAGCTCCGGATCTTCCTTACCGAACATTGCTATCCTGTCATAAGATATAGCCATCATTGGCTTAAGTCCCTGATAATAACTCATCATATAATCTATTTCCCTTTTGATCTGGGAATCCTTCGGTGCCTCGGCTCCTTCATTTAAATACTTAAGAGCTTCGCCGTATTTCATATCTATTCTTCTCTTATAAACGACACCATCATATTTCTTCTTGATCTCGATGAATGCCGGAGATTCCTTTGTAGGTATATTGTAGCTTCTAAGCCGCAGCTTTTCTTTGTAATCCGGCTTCTCAAGCGATGTTCTGATAAGTCTGTAATCAGGCGTATCGTAGTAGATATTGAGTATTGAAGATTCGCCGTATCTATCAACCTCTGCAATATTCTCAAGCCTTTCTCTTAACCGTCTGTAGGTTGTTTCATCAAGCAGATATTTTATTTCGATTCTTTTAAAGATTTCCTGAAAGATACCCATATCTACCACTCCTTTCCTGATTATTTCTCTTGCTGTTTTTTTGATCTATTTAATCTGTTTTCCTTGTGATGAGCTTATAATAACCTCCAAAACTTAAAGAAAACTTAAAGAAAAAAAATTTTTTTAAGTTTTTTAAAAAACATAAAAAAGAAGGCCAGCGCCATTTTTGTTGGAGCCGTCCTTCTTCTGCCTTTTTTTACATCCCGGTCAACTCTTTCCTGAACCCGGAACGCTATATTTTTTTTATAAAAACTGCTATATCGTTTTTACGCCAGTTTATCAATATAAGCACACGCTGCAAGCGCTGCAACCGCACCATCAGATGCCGCTGTAACAAGCTGTCTTACCTGCTTGGTCCTGCAGTCACCCGCAGTGAAGAGTCCCTCCGTTTTCGTCAGGCAATCCTCTCCGGAAATGATATATCCTCCACGGTCAAGATCTGCTATCTCTGAAAATGCTGCATTATCAGGTGCCTGGCCGATCGCTATAAAGAGACCATCCACCGGAATACTCTTTACCCCTCCGGTCACAGTATCCTTAACCTCAACTCCGCTAAGCTTCTCCTCTCCGAGAAGCTCTGTAACTACCGAATTAAGCACGAATTCCACATTTTCCTTAGCCTGAAGAGCCAGAAGTCCTTCCTTCTCTCCTCGGAACTCCGACCTTCTATGGATCACATAAACCTTGCTGCAGTAATTTGACAGAAAGAGCGCATCCTCGATAGCAGTATTTCCGCCGCCATTTACAGCTACGTCTCTGCCCTTGAAGAATGCTCCGTCACATGTCGCGCAATATGAAATGCCTCTTCCGATAAGCTCTTCCTCTCTGGCAAGGCCAAGATGTCTGTTCTTTGCGCCTGTTGCAAGAATGACTGCCTTCGCATTGTATTCTCCGCTATCGGTCTTTACTATAAAATACGGTAAACCGCCTTCCGCAGGCGTCTCCTGATCTTCTGCACCGTTTCCATCAACCCTGCTGACACTGACAACCTTCTCGAACAGCACCTCCGCACCAAGTCCGATGGCCTGCTCATAAAGCCCTGTTGCAAAGTCAAAGCCCGATATCTTCTGTATTGCAGGATAGTTCTCTATCTCAGGCGTATTAACAATCTGTCCGCCATAGGTATAAGACTCGAAAACCGCCGCTTTCTTGCCAGCTCTCTCTGCATAGATCGCTGCCGAAAGTCCTGCCGGTCCTGCTCCGACTATAATAACATCATACATAAATTACCCCTTTATCCACTGGCTGAGCGCACCCTTAGGCTGGAATCCTACACTTCTTTTAACCTCTTCGCCATTTTCAAACTTAATAAGGCATGGGATTGAAGAAATGTTGTACTTTATAGCCAGATCGGTCGCATCATCAACATTTATACCTACAAACTTAACATCTGTCACCTCATCAGCAAGCTGGTCAACAACCGGTGAAAGCATCTTGCAAGGTCCGCACCATGATGCCCAGAAATCAACCACAACCGGCTTATCACTCTTTAAAACTTCTTCTTCAAACTGTTCTTCTTTGATCTGTAATGCTGACATATTATTTACCTCCATATTATCACATTGTCTTTAGTTATCTTTCATTTAACCACCGATATTACTCTGGCTGATCATTTTTATCAGTATCCTGCGGAGAGATTCCTCTCAGGATCTTATGAAGGATCTCATACAGCTTCATCGCATCCTCCGGCGGAATGCAGATACAGCTTCCAATCTGCTCCGGTATCCTTAAAGCTTCCTCTCGAAGCTCCATTCCCTTTTCGGTTACAGATACCAGAAGATTTCTTTCATCAGATTCCTTTCTGTGTCTTGTAATATAGCCCTTCTGCTCCAGCTTTTTGAGAAGCGGAGTAAGTGTTCCGGAATCCAGGAATAGATCCCTTCCCATTTCCTTTACATTTGTGGTCTTCTTCTCCCAGAGGACCATCATTGCTATATACTGGGTATAAGTCAGATCAAGTCTGTCAAGCAGTGGCTTATACTTTCTTATGACCTCTTTTGAGCAGGCATATAGCGGAAAGCACAGCTGATTTTCAAGCTTAAGGCATTTATATCTGTCATCAGACATATCTGCGTATCCCGCGTCAGCTTCTTCTCCTGCATATATTTTCTTACTCACCGTATCACCTTCTCTCCTGTAATACTTTTTATCAGCGGAACGCTTTTAATTGTTTACAATTTAATTATACACAAACCAACATTTGTGTCAAGTATGAATTATAGATATAATCATTCAAAAGGAAAATTATAGTCCAGTCCGAGTTCATTTCTGATAGTGATAATATCCTTCTGAACTCCCTCTCCTACAGGAACACCCTTATCCTTTCTGAATTTCCAGACTTCATACTCTTTTTCACCTGCGGTATATATCCTGTCATGCCCCGGAGCCTTTTTGGAAGCTCTTAACGCACGGCATATCTCTCCTGCAGTTTTCTTAAACTCTTCCCTTCCGCAAAACGCCTCCGGATCGACAACGAAGAAGAAATGTCCGAGTCCGTACATTTTCGGTTTACCATTTTCATCCACTCCCGAAAGTGCCTTCATAAATTTACCACCGGAAAGCGCTGCCGAAAGTATCTCTACAACCGTGGCGAAACCATAGCCCTTGTAGCCTGCCAGTTCTTCACCGATACCGCCGAGAGGAGCCAGTGCAGCCGTACCATCCACAAGAGCCTTCAGGATCATCTCACTATCTGTAAGTGCTTCTCCTTTTTCAGAAATAACTGTTCCTTCCGGACTTTTCCTTCCCTCTCTGGCATAATATTCAATACGGCCTCTCTGTACTATAGATGTTGCACAGTCCAGACAGAAAGGAAATTCCTCATCTGTCGGAAGCGAAAATGTTAGCGGATTGGTACCCAGCATATTTTCCACTCCAAATGTTGGAGCTATCGATGGTCTGGCATTTGTTCCGGTAATTCCTATCATTCCTTCCTTACTTGCCATTGTAGTCCAATACCCTGCTATACCATAATGTGTCGAATTCCTTATCGCACCACCGGCCATTCCATAGGTTTTAGCCTTCTCGATCAGCTTCTCCATCATATGATAGCTTGCAACCATCCCCATACCATCATGAGCATCCATAACAACTGTTGTCGGCGTTTCCTTCAGGATCTCCATCTTAGTAACCGGAAGAAGCGTTCCCTTCTTGATTCTGTCGATATATATCGGCTTAAATCTGTTGCAGCCATGGCTCTCTATTCCCCTTCTGTCCGATTCAAGGAGCACATCCGCACAAATCTTTGCATCATCTTCAGGAACCCCATACCCCTTAAATGCATCGATCATAAAACTATTCATAAGCTCCCATGAAACAAATGGTCTATTCTCTGTAATTTCTCCCATAAGCATTCCCTCCTCGTATGAATTATTCAACGAAAATTTTATTTATTTCCATATGTACCCCGAATAAAAATATAATTATATCAATATTATTATAGTTTAAAAAAATAAGTAGGTAAATATTTGTATTTCAATATACGTATATTTATTTCATACGAAATGATAATTTCAATTTGAACTATATAAAATGTGTTGAATCCACCTTTATTAACAGTATAATATCTATATAAAATATTAACTTGATAATATATGGTTTGGGAGATAATTTATGAACGATCAGATGCTGCTTATCTTTCCTATATTAATATTCATCATATTTGCTGCCGGTGCAAAGATTTTTCACGGAGGAAGCATTAATACTGAAGCATGGAGTGTCGGGCAGGCAAAAACCATGCAGGTTTTTGCTGCGCTGATGATAATCCTTCATCATACCGTGCAGATCATAACCAACTGTACCAGGATTGATAAAGGTTTAATAACAAGATGGAATTCTTTCGGTATACTTTTTACATCAATATTCTTTTTCTTCTCAGGCTTTGGTCTCTTTAAAGGATGCAAAGAGAAAGAAAACTACCTTAACGGCTTTTTATTCCATAGGCTTTCTAAGGTACTTATTCCTTTCATGATAACAAATATCATTTACCTTATAACGATAGGCCCGACCAGGATAACAAAGCTGCGCCACGTATTCACATCAATCTTCGGCTTTACACTTATGAATACAAATGCGTGGTTTATCATAAATATAGTTATACTTTATATTGCTTTTTACATTTTCTTCAGACATTCCCGTTCGGAGAATGCCGCAATCATAAAACTTACTGTTTTTACTATTATATTTGTTGGAATTTCTCTTCTTCTGGGGCACGATAAATCAGCGGTTCGAGGTCATTGGTTCATGGGAGAATGGTGGTATAATACGACTCTGATATTCATCCTGGGTATAATCGTCGCAAAGTATGAAGTACAGCTTAAGGCATTTGCTTCAAAACTGTACCCGGCTAAGCTGATCTTTTTTGCAGTGCTTTTAACAGGCAGCTACTTTCTGTCAGAATATCTTACTCAACATTTTGGATATTATGCAGAATGGGAAGGACATCCCGGCTACAAGGAGAAGCTTATATCACTTCTTGGACAGACATTACTCTGCATAGTGTTTATCTTATTTCTGCTTCTTATTAATATTAAGGTAAGATTTGGCAACCCGGTCAACCGGTATCTCGGTAAAATGAGCTATGAGATATATCTGATACATGATATCTTCAGACGGCTTCTTCCCGCAGGTCCGGACGGAACCATGCCGGATATGGAATATATAGCATTAACGTATCTTTTTTCACTGATATGCGCATGGCTGCTATATATGATTGACAGATTTATACTGCGGATCATAGCAGCAAATCATCAAAAGAAAAGTGACGCTCATTAAAAAGCGTCACTTAATGTGTAATATTCTTCAAGCTTTGGACGTGCAGCAACATAGTATTTCTCAAGTCTTTTATCAAAATGCTTTCCCATTCCGTCCATAATGATGGAATCTGCCTGTTCAAAGCTCATTCGCTCCTTGTAAACTCTCTTGCTTACAAGAGCATCATATACATCGGCAATTGCCATGATACGCGCCTCGATTGGGATTTCCTCGCCGCGAAGTCCTTCAGGATAACCCGAGCCGTCCCATCTCTCGTGATGATAATGGGCAACATTTTCAGCAAGGATCTTAAAGTCTTCGTCATCTGTAGCCCTTAAGATCTCGTGAACGATACGTCCGCCCTCCGCAGCATGCGTCTTCATTATCTCAAATTCTTCAGGAGTAAAACGTCCCGGCTTTCTAAGGATTGCATCATCAACGGCTATCTTTCCGAGGTCATGCATCGGCGCCGCCTTTACAAGATCCTTGCAGAAGCTGTCAGAAAGATGAAGTTCGTTATCCTTCTTGATCTCATCCACCAGAATACTTACTACATCACTGGTCCTTCTGATGTGACCTCCGGTAGAATTATCTCTTCTTTCAACCATGGTCGCCATACTGAGGATCAGATTATCATGCATTTCAACTATATGCCGGGTTTTAAGATCAACCTCTTTTTCAAGACTTTCGTTGAACCTGTTCAGAAGATCGATATAATTCTGCTCCTTGGTATCATTTCTGATAAGAAGCTGATATCCTCTATGTTTACGTGAATCATAAAGCTTGGAGATCGTTATTCTGTAAATGTCCTTGCCGACTCTCTTAGTAAAGCTGTCATTATCACCGCTCTCAATAAATGCATTGATCCTTGAAATGATCTCCTTATTTACAGTCTCATTTGCAGTTGCAGGCGTATCGATCTTGACCATGCGCAGCTCAGGAAATACGATCAGCGCTATATCGCTGCCGCCCAGATAATTGAGCTTTTTATCAAATGAAACAAATCCGATATCTCCGCTGACCTCAATCGAATCGATTCCGGTCTCGGTAATATTATATAAGCATATCCTTCTGATTATTATAAGGAAAATAAGCTGCGCGATCACATAAGTTAACGGAACATATTCCACTGAAAAGTAATGAAGCTTTCCTCCGAAATAACCTGTTACGCTCAACATTTCAGATACAAAAAGAAGGCCGACCATCTTATTTGAAACATCCTTCTTTTTGGTTAAACCATAAAAAGTTGCGATAAGCGGGATCATAAAATATGCTATTACCATAACCAAAAAAATTGCATGAAGAGGTCCGTATTCCTTTTCCGTCAGATATGAAATACCATTCTTCTCCACAAGAGTTGCCGATTTATAGAAAAGCGGATAATCACCTATGGTAAGCACAGATAAATAAACTATGGTCGATGTAAGAAGAAATATGCCTATGATCCATTTTTTCAAATGAATATTACAAAGATCCAGAATGGCCATCATTATGAAAAGAGACAAAAAGCAGCCGCCAAAATATATAATCTTATTTGCTATAATGGCTTCCTCCAGCTTTTCTGACTGAGCAAGCATGATATAGCCCATATTGACAAATGGAATAAATGCAAAGATCAGCGTAAAAAACACACTGAAATGCTTATGCCAGATGATCGCATATGCGCCTGTAAATAATATAGAAAGAATAAATACTATAATGTAATATGTTTCTGCCATCTCAAAACCTCTCGTAAAGCATATCGCTGATTAAACAGCCGCCGCCTCAAAGCTTCTCCGATATCACTGCTCAGAGCAAATCCCGCTGTATACTGTAAAGATATACTACTTTCGACTTTAACATTATACATCATTAATAATTTATAATCTACCTCATAAAATCAACGTATACTACTACAGTTTATTCTTTTTGTAAAAAAAGCATTAAAAAAACCGCTTCATTACGAAAGCGGTTTTTTTGATCTAAACTATGAAACTAAACTATGAAAAACTCTCTTTACTTATCTCGTTGGATTTATAATACAACCCATTTATGAACAAAGTATGACATGAAAAAAAATCTTTTGTAAATTAACATCAAAAAATTATGTTAACATTTTTATTTTTTAATATTTCTTATCTTGACATATATCTATTTCGGGTATATATTAATTTAGTCATTTGATTATATGAACAGTTATTCATATATTCATGTGTAAGTTATAACTAACCCTTATAAATAAAGGGGGTTCGGCATTCAGCCGTTACCCGGAAAGTATGATAATGGAGGAACACATAATGGGTGAAAACAAAAATTTTCTTGAGATCGTAGATGTTAAGAAAGCCTATGGTGAAGGAGATACCCGTCAGGAGGTTCTGCGTGGTATGAATTTCTCCGTAGCAAATGGTGAATTCTGCGTTCTTCTCGGACCGTCAGGCTCTGGCAAATCTACTCTCCTTAATATTATAGGAGGAATTGACAGTGCAGACAGCGGTTATATCTCTATCAATGGCGACAAGCTTAAGGATATGGATGAGAAAACTCTCACACAGTACCGCCGTAAGCATCTTGGCTATGTATTTCAGCTTTACAATCTTATACCAAACCTCAATGTTAAGGAAAATATTGAAGTAGGCGCTTATCTCTCTGATAAGCCTCTTGATATTGATGACCTTCTTAAGACTCTCGGCCTTTACGAGCATCGTCATAAGCTTCCGAGCCAGCTTTCAGGCGGACAGCAGCAGCGTACCTCCATCGGCAGAGCCATCATTAAGAACCCGGACATTCTGCTCTGCGATGAGCCGACCGGTGCTCTCGATTACAACACTTCCAAGGATATACTGAAGCTTATCGAAGATGTTAACAGAAAATACGGCAACACGATCATCATGGTTACTCACAATGAAGCGATCCAGCACATGGCCGACCATGTCATAAAGCTTCGTGACGGAGTTGTCAGAAAAAATATCGTAAATGAGAACAGAGTTTCTGCAGAGGATCTTGACTGGTAATACAGTCTGTTAACAGAAAGGAAAAACTTATGAAAAGTCCACTTGTAAAAAGGCTTTCGAGAGAGCTGAAAAAGGATTTTAAGAAAAACCTTATCATATTCCTTATACTGTTTCTTACCATTGGTTTTGTATCGGGAATGTATGTAGCAAACAACAGTATGCTTACATCCGCCCGCGAAGCATTCACAAAATACAATGTAGAAGATGGTCATTTCAACCTTTCAAAGGAAGCCGATGATGAACTGATAAAACGCATAGAAGAAAATGGAGTAACGCTTTATCAGCAGTTTTATAAAGCTTTTACTGAAACAAATGACAAGACCAAGGATACCGATGACGCAGTAATCGCCAGAGTATTCAAGGTCAGAGATAAAGTAAATAAAGCCAGCCTCCTGAAGGGACGTCTTCCTGAAAAAGACGGCGAGATAGCTATCGACAGAATGCACGCCGATAACAGCAGCCTTAAGGTCGGCGACAATCTGTATCTTGACGGAAAGCCTTTCAAGATAACAGGTCTTATCGCAATGAGCGATTACAGTACACTTTATAAAAATAACAGCGACACTATGTTTGATGCTCTTACCTTCGATGTCGCAGTTATTACTGAAAGCCAGTATGATGCTATGGATGCAGATGAAACCATCCAGTACGCCTGGCTGTATGACAAAAAGCCTCAGGACGATGAAGGAAAGAAAAAAGCAGGCGATGAATTTGCAAATAAGCTGGGTGAGCTTACAATGCCTACTCTCTTCGATGCTGATCCTTCAAATGACATCAAGGTCGAAGACTATGTTCCTGAATATGTTAACCAGGCAATTCATTTTGCAACAGATGATTTCGATAATGACAAAAGCATATGCTTCTATCTTCTTGTTATCCTTATGGTGATCTTTGCATTCATTTTCGCCATAAATATAAACAATAAGATTGAGGATGATTCGGTGGTTATCGGAACTCTCAGAGCTTCCGGTTATACAAGGCGTGAGCTTCTCCGCCATTATATGTCTCTTCCGGTAATAGTAACTCTTTGCGCTGCTTTAGCCGGAAATATAGGCGGATATACAGTATTTAAAAATATCGTTGTAAGTATGTACTACAACAGCTACAGCCTTCCAACATATAAAACCATCTGGAACTCTGAGGCATTTTTCCTGACAACACTTATTCCTGTTTCTCTTATGCTTGTTATTAATTACGTAATGATAAGGAAAAAGCTTTTCCTGTCTCCTCTCAGGTTCCTGCGTCATGACCTCAGAATGTCAAAGAGGAAAAAGGCTGTTAAGCTTCCTCATTGGAGATTCTTTAGTCGCTTCCGTATAAGAAATGTTCTGAACAACATTTCCAGCTATCTTGTTCTCTTTATCGGAACCTGCTTTGTAATGATACTTCTTCTCTTCAGTATCGGAATGCCTGATACTCTCGACAAATATATGACAGATGCACCAAAACAGATGTATGCACAGTATCAGTATTTTCTTCGAAGCACTGTCGATTTATCCGGAAATGAGATCACCACATCAAACCCGGATGCGGAAAAGGCCTGTGTTTCTACTCTTATTACCATTGACGACCCTCATGTAGGTGAAGAGATAATGGTTGTAGGTTACAATGAGAACAGCAAATATATAAAAATCTCTCAGGAGCTTAATGCAAATGAAATATATGTTTCTGAGCCATACGCCGACAAGTTCGGTCTGGAAGAAGGTGATGTGATCACTCTTAAAGAGCAGTTTACAAGCAGTAAGTATGATTTTAAGATCAAGGGTATTTATGATTATATGGGCTCTTTGATAGTATTCATGCCTATGGAAAACTATAATGCGTTTTTTGGATATAGTGCTGATCATTTCAGCGGTTACATATCTGATACCGAATTAACCGATATCCCGGTAGATTATATTTACAAGACGGTAAGTGCTGATGACATCACAAAAATGGCTAAGCAGCTGGATCATTCTATCGGAAGTGCTCTTGACTACTTCGCAGTTCTTACGGTGCTTATCGCCGCTCTTCTGATATACCTGATCACAAAGATAATCATCGAGAAGAACAGGCAGTCGATCTCAATGGTCAAGGTTCTTGGCTATGACAACAAGGAGATTGGAAAGCTTTATATCAGAACCACTTCGATACTGATGGTATTCTTTGATCTTCTGAGCATTGTGGTTTCATACTATGTGCTGGACTGGTTCTGGCGGAAGGTTATGGCAAGAATGGCCGGATGGTTTACGATCTATATCAATCCGCAGTCATATATCATCATGGCGGTTGCACTTTATGCGGCGTACTTTATAATATCGTTGATAGACTTTCGTAGGATTAAGAAGATTCCTCTTTCCGAGGCTCTGAAGAATGTCGAGTAAATTAATGTTTATATGAGAAATGAACGGCAAATTGGCAGACAGTGCTTTGCCGACGTGCGAGCAATTTGCTAAAACAATATACACCCGCTTCAGATTTTGCTAAAAATCTCCGCAGGTTCTAGCGCCCCGATAAAAACCATCGGGGCGCCTCAACTCTGACTCCGATTTTTGCAAAATTATCGAAGCGGGTGCATTTGTTTTTTACGCAAATTGCGCAATGCCGGCAAATCTCTGCCTGCCACGTCGCCTGATTTTCTAAACAAACATAAAAGTAAAGCCTTGTTAGTGCAGTAAAAAAGCATTAGTGCATATATCTCGAAGCATTGCGGGATATGCGTAAAATCAAAGAAATCATGGTTTGAGATTTTTCAGAATTGCTGAAATGTTTGAGCGAAGCGAGTTTTGAAGCAATTCTAGAAAAATCCAAAGCTGATTTCTATTGATTTAGCATATCTTAGCACGTTGAGAGATATATGCGCTAATGCTTAATTTATTGAACGATAAACAATAATTTATTAGTCGTACTTCTTAGAGCTGTTCTTAAGGATTACGTCGTGGCTGCCGCCTTCTACGATTGAGGTAGCTGATACGACTGTAAGCTTAGCCTTCTGCTGGAGCTCTTCGATAGAAAGGGCACCGCAGTTGCACATTGTAGATTTTACTTTGTAGAGTGTGCTCTGAACACCTTCTGCAAGAGGTCCTGCATAAGGAACGTAGCTGTCAACGCCTTCCTCGAAGCTGAGCTTTGTAGCACCGCCGAGGTCGTATCTCTGCCAGTTACGAGCACGGTTAGAACCTTCGCCCCAGTACTCCTTAACATAGTTGCCATTTACGAAAAGCTTATTTGTAGGGCTTTCATCGAATCTTGCGAAGTATCTTCCAAGCATTACGAAGTCAGCGCCCATAGCAAGTGCAAGTGTGATATGGTAATCATAAACGATACCACCATCTGAACAGATAGGAACGTAGATTCCTGTCTCCTTATAGTATTCGTCACGAGCCTTGGCAACATCCTTAACAGCTGTAGCCTGTCCACGGCCGATACCCTTGGTCTCACGGGTAATACAGATTGAACCGCCGCCGATACCGATCTTAACGAAATCAGCTCCTGCCTCTGCAAGGAATCTGAAGCCTTCGCCATCGACTACATTTCCGGCACCAACCTTAACCTTATCGCCGTAGTTATCTCTGATCCACTTGATTGTTCTTGACTGCCACTCACTGTAGCCTTCAGAAGAATCGATACAGAGAACATCAACGCCTGCTTCTACAAGAGCAGGAACTCTCTCAGCATAGTCTCTTGTGTTGATACCTGCACCAACAACATAGCTCTTGTGAGCGTCGAGAAGCTCATTTACATTTTCCTTATGGCTGTCATAATCCTTACGGAATACCATGTATGAAAGATGTCCTTCCTTATCAACAAGAGGAAGAGTATTGATCTTGTTGTCCCAGATAATGTCGTTGCAGTCATGAAGTGAAGTATCATCGCTGGCTACGATGAGCTTATCGATAGGTGTCATAAACTCTGTAACCTTAAGGCTTCTCTCCATTCTTGAAAGACGGTAGTCTCTTGAAGCTACGATACCGAGAAGCTTTCCGTGTGAGCTTCCGTCATCTGTGATAGCGACTGTTGAGTGACCTGTTCTCTCCTTGATATCAAGTACATCAGCAAGTGTCGCCTCCGGTGAAAGATTTGAATCACTGGTAACAAAGCCCTTCTTATATGCCTTTACGCGGCGTATCATATTGGCTTCTTCTTCTATCGTCTGAGAACCATAAACAAATGAAATACCTCCCTGCTTGGCAAGTGCAACTGCAAGCTTATCACCTGAAACTGACTGCATGATAGCAGATACCATAGGAATATTTAACGAAAACGGGCATTCCTCTTCACCCTTACGATATTTTACAAGAGGTGTCTTTAAGCTGACTGATGTTGGTACGCATTCTGATGATGAGTAACCAGGTACAAGAAGGTACTCACCGAATGTACGTGATGGTTCGTCGTAATAGTAAGCCATTTTTTTTCTCCTTTTCATATAATTTAGATGATCATTTAAAACATCCCAAAGAATTAGATTTGCGGGATGCTATTTACAATACACTGACCAAATGATCACTGCATGTAAAAGATAGAATTAATGTATGCTATCACAATTTTAAAAAGTTTTCAATACTAAAATCAAATAAATAGTTTCTTAAAAATGTTTCTACACCATCTTCTTCAACGGGATTACTCTGTTGACTTTCCTCATATAATCCCTGTATTCCTCGCCGAAACGGGCAAGAAGCCAGACTTCCTCAGTTTTCTGAAGAAGAACTGTAAGAAATACCCAGAAAAGTATCGGAAGAACGTACATATATACATTTCCTGAGATAAATAAAGCGCCTGTGCAGATAAAAAGTATAGCTGCGTATATAGGATTTCTTGTAAGGGAATAAACGCCCTTGGTTGCAAGCCTTCCGCTGTTGATGTAATCATCGATACGCACATCAAAGATCGCTCTTGTCCAGATCATTAACGCAATACAGATAAGCGCCGCACCAAAGACGATATACGGTATCCTGAAGGTGCTGGATACACCATTTTTCAGAGGTCCGACATGCCCGAATACTATACCGAGTATAGTTAATATTATGGTCACAGCCCCGAAGACCGGACCGGCTCCGTAGGTCGGAAGCGGCTTGACACTACTCTTTACAACCTTGCTGCTCTCGTATTCGTCCTCAAGCTCCTGAAGCAGTTCATCATCTACCCCTTCATACTTCTTGTCATCTTCCATGACATTTTTAAGTTTTGACTGGACAGTATTATTTACTCCCATTTTATACCCCTTTCCTTCAATATCGGAACATACTTCTAACCATTTGAAAATGACAGCGTGACAGTCCGGTTACTTGAAACACAGCTTATCTCATGATGGTGCAGCTTTTGCTCACCATATACCTGCGGTCCTGCAGATTCCTTCGAGACCGTCTACTCGCGGATAAGCTGCTTTTTTATATGTTCTCTCAGGCTTTCATCAACCCTGAGCTTAACATTATCATCCAATGAGATGTCCTCAGCACTCCTCAGATATATACAAGGCGTTTCGTGCTTATAGATATCCCTTGCCGACGGCTGTTCATCCAGGCAATCCGGATAAAGCCTTCCCTGTTTCTTCCATGTAAATGCAGAATCACGTATTTCTACATTTCTTACAGGGCTGTATTCCTCGCCGGCTATCATGATAGTTCCCTCGCAGGTCATACTGATGTGATCAAATGAAATATTTTCGATCACGCCGGGGATACGCTCAACTCCTGCTCTCTTAGTAGCAGAGACAAATATCGCATCGCCCTTGCCCCACCATACACAGACCTCCGCGTCCTGCTTCACTCTGTCGCTGTAGCGGAGAGTATTGCCGGAAATATGATGGAACATTATATCATGTATCCTTCCGCCGTCGCGGGACCAGATGCCCAGTCCTCTCGTACAGTTCTCGAGGATGCAGTCGCTCATCACAATATGATGAATGTCCGCCCAGGTCTCTGTACCGATCTTAAGTGCCGACGAATGTGAATATAAGATGCAGTCCGAGATAAGAATATTATGGCAGTCGCCGTATTTCTCAGCCATCGGAGCTGTCGTCTTGACAACTATACAGTCATCCGCGCAGGCTATCCTGCAGCCGCGGATTATTACATTCTGACAGCAGTCCGGATCAATGCCGTCGTTATTCGGTCCGCGGTCATTATTCTCTATCCTGATTCCGTCGATCAGAACATTTCTGCAGCCGGCCATATGAAGCGTCCAGAATGCAGCATCATAAAATGTAACATCCTTAACGGTAAGGTTCTCAACATCCTCGAGGAAGCTCATCCTCGGTCTGAAGCCTTTTACCTTCAGCGGAGTTTCGTGCGTTCCGCCGTCAGACTCGTCCTCATAGAAGACCTCTCTGCCTCTTCCGTCGATCCTACCCGGTCCGGAGATCATTATATTCTTCTCATGGCGAGCCAGAAGAAAGCATCCGCCCTCCCAGCCGGTATCTGCATTGTCATCATCAAAATCCTTCATAAAATCGATCATATCCGCAGGATCAAGGCTTGAAACAAGCTCAGCCCCGGCCTCAAGAAAAAGATTTATATTCGATCTTAAGATAACTGTGCCCGAAAGAAATCTTCCGGTCGGTATGACAACGCGCCCTCCGCCATTTTCATGACAGAGATCTATCGTTTTCTGAATCGCTGCGGTATTAACGGTCCTTCCGTCGCCAACCGCGCCATATTCAGTGATATTGTAATCCATATTTTAACCGCTCCCAATACTTATGTTAACCACTTAATTTAAAAGCCCGAATCTCCAGGGGCTTTAGAACAATTTAAATCGTACCAACACCCATGTAAGCCTTGCACAATTCAAATGTCCATATGTGCTTTACCAATTTGAATTCAGCTTATATCTATTTTTAATATATACATCCCGGATGTTCAGCAAGATAAGCCTTCAGCTTGTCCAGCTCCTCAAGATATATGCAGTTCGGAAATGACGGATCATCCAGCCTCCGGATCACTTCGTCCAGCGCCATCCATTCAACCGACTCAACCTCTTCCTCCTGAAGAGTGATAAGGTCCGTATCCACCGAGCCCTTATATATGTAGATATAGCTCAGCTGATTATCAATAAAAGGCTTACCGTAGAACTCCTTGTTACTTTTCTTGATCCTTGTTCCGACGTAGAGAAAATCCTCCGGAACCGCTCTGATGCCAAGCTCCTCGCCGATCTCCCTTACTGCCGACGGAAGCGGTTCATTTCCTGCAGATATATGTCCTGCAGAGGAGATGTCATAACAGCCCGGATTAGAATCCTTGTTGGCGCTTCTCTTCTGAAGCAGAACCTCCCATTCGCCCGCCGGATCATTTGCGGAAATCCCATAAGAAGAGCTTTTCCCTGCAGCATCTGCGGCATTTTTCTCTTTTCTTCGCATAACCCACATATGCACGGTCGCATGCATGCTACCATACCTGTGCGCTACATTTCTCTCACGGACTATTCCGGTCTTTGAACCATCTTCTTCTATTATATCAAGCAGCTCCATCGGTTTTCCGTCCACAGCCGCATAGGTAAGAACTCCATGGCCGTTGTAAACCAGCTTGAGCGAGAAGAAATCATCCCTGTCCTCAAGAAGCCTGAAGAAGATCCGGTCACCCTCCCAGAGATTCAGATTATTGATCTCTGACTTAGGTATCCATTCAAGGATTCCTTCACCATCAGCGCCTTTATCTTCGTCACCGGTCATTACTTCACCTGTAAAGCCATCCGCCGTATAAAGTGCCATATATTCAGTGCATCCGTCACCGGAGATAAATGTTATAGTTGCTCTGTAACGAAAGCTTGTGAGAGTAAGGCCTGTCTCTTCTTTTACCTCGCGCAGAAGGCATTCCTCCGGGCTTTCGTCAGCCTCAAGATGTCCTCCGACGCCTATCCATTTGTCCTTATTGATATCATTTTCCTTGCTTACTCTGTGAAGCATGAGATAGCAGTCATCCTTCTCTATATAACAAAGTGTAGTAAGCTCAGGAGTGTTTGTATTTTTCATTTATCATCTCTCTATATGATCTGTCAGAAACTTAACTATTAACCGGAGTCGATACTAGTACTAGTCTGCCAGGCTTCCGAGCGGATCCCATGGCTCGAGCTCGATAAGCGGCTGATCAAGAAGCTTGAGCGTCTCATCATCCAGATACTTTTTATCAACTACAACCTGATATACGAACTCGTCAAACCAGCTGTCAGAAGCGATATAATATCCATCGCGTCCTGCATCCTTGCCCCAGCTGTTCTCTATCCTCCATCTGTCAGGCTTTCCATCGTTATTGATATTTACTCCAAGGAGCACCATTGCATGATTCATGGCACTGTCGCCATACATAAGTCTGTCGCCCTTGGTAAAATTATAAGTGATATTGAAAAGCTCCTCGGCGCGAACGCTCTCACGGTCAAATACTCCGTCCTTTCTGCCTGAGAATTTAAGGCAGTCTGAACCGAACCATACCGGATGACCATCCTTAAGCTGGGCTATAACAGCCTCTTTGAGCTTATCTATAGGAAGATTGAGATAATGTACAGGTGTACCCTCAACAACATTTCCAAGGAACTTTACAGTATACATCTTATTCATCGGCTTGTTTTCCGCAGGAGCATTTACGATGCTGATCTGATCTGAAAGCTTGATGCCGACATATTTATCGTAGAATTCCTTCGGGGTGATGCCATTTTCCTGATAAACCTTATCGTCCTTGTCACGAAGTGTGATGTCAAAGGTCTTAGGAGGCTCGCCAAGAGAAATGACAAGCATCCTGTAAATCTCTCCAAGCATTGCAGTCTTCTCCTTCTGGAGAGCAGCATCAGACTGACCTGAGATTGCTTTATTTCTGAGGGTTATAGCGTCCTCGCGAAGCTTTGAGGTAAGGAAATCATCAAACCATCTTGAGGCAGTAGCGCTGGCAGCGTCCGGATATGCCTCCTTCGGAACCACGCCGTACTTCTCAACAAGATTTGCAAACATATCCCACTGACCGCCGTCAGCAAGAGGTCCTGCATTTAAAAAGCTGTAAAGCCTTCCGTCAACCGGCTCATCAAGGATCTGCAATACGCTCTCAAGGAAGAAATTTGCCTTTTCCAGCTTATCGTAGAAGAAGATATAGTTCTGCGAAAGCTCAAAGTTATCGAGATTATATTTCTTCATGATCTCATATCTGAAGGTATTTAAAGTTGAGAATATCCAGCATCTTCCGCTGGCCTTCTGATCTGTGATCTTTCCGGTCTTAAGATCTACCGAAAAAGAATTCGGCAGACTTCTTACGCCGCGGTAATCTGTCGCGGTCTCAAGAATTCCGTTCTTGTGGACAGCATTTGCCGCTATAAGATTAGCTCTGTCACTGTTAAAATCCTGCGAGAATCCTTCCAGATTCTCAAATGAAACTATATTTGACATATTTAAATATCTCCTTATAAAAAAATCACTTCTATTTTACACCTAAAACCGCTGTAAGGCTAGCCGAGAATGTTTATTTAATGTGAATTTTTGGTCATTTTTGACTTTCAGAGCATAAAAAATCCGGCGAGACCGCATTTATACATATTTATATCTTGACAACAATCTTAAAACTGACCAATATGAAAAAAAGAGAAATCATTTCATAAATGGAGGAACATAGAAATGAAAGCAGTATACCTTGAAAGAGGAGCAGTTGATCACGGAGATATCTCATTCGATCCGATCACTTCTCTGATCGAAACAAAAATATATGATAACACCACTGAAGAGAATAAATACGAGCATATAGGCGATGCGGAGGTTGTATTCTCCAACAAGATCATCTTCGATGAGGAGACCTTCACAAGATGCCCGAAGCTTAAATATATCGGCGTCTGTGCGACCGGCTATAATGTTATAGATATCGAGGCTGCAAAAAGGCACCGCGTTGCAGTAACAAATGTCCCTGCCTACAGCACAGAATCTGTTGCGCAGCTGGCGTGGAGCTTTATCCTTGAGTGTGCCGGACGCATCAGCATGCATAACGAAAGCGTCCACAGAGGCGACTGGGTAAGGTCTGAAACCTTCTGTTACTGGCTTTCTCCGATCACTGAGCTTGCCGGAAAGACCATAGGTATCGTAGGATACGGAAATATCGGTCAAAGGGTTGCTGAGATCGCCAGAGCCTTCAAAATGAATGTACTGGTCAGCACAGCTCACCCAGAGAAATACATTAAAGCAGCTGGATCAGAAAGCCCGGCAGGTACCTCCGGCTCTGCAGCCGAAACAGAGCTCCGCTTCACGACTCTTGACGACCTCTTTACCAATGCGGATATAATATCCCTGCACTGCCCTATGACTAAGGAAACCGAAGCAATTATCTGCAAGGAAAATATAGCAAAAATGAAGGACGGCGTTATCATTATAAATGTATCCCGCGGCGGTCTTGTAGTTGAGAAAGACCTTACCGAGGCATTAAATAGCGGCAAGGTTTCCCATGCCGCAGTTGATGTTGTAAGCGAAGAGCCTATGAAGGCGGACAACCCTCTTCTCACCGCTCCAAACCTTATTATCACTCCTCATATGGCGTGGGCAAGTGTGGAAGCTCGTACAAGACTGATAGAAGCAATTGCAGGAAATCTCGAAGCCTTCCTGAAGGGTGAAGAGCTGAACCGTGTATAAACACTAAAGATTCCCGACAACCTCGGCGTAAACCTCCCTCTTAGGGACGCCCCTCTCCTCAGCCGTCTTTTTGATGGCTTCTTTTCTGGTCATGCCCTCCGCTTCATAGCGGCTGACCTGCTCGGTTACTGAGATGTTCTCCCAGGCTGCAGCTTTGTCCTGAAGTATCTCTTCAGCGCTTTTTCCCCTGATAACCAGAACAAATTCGCCTCTTGGCTCTTCATTTTCATACATGAGAAGTGCCTCAGCAAACGTTGTTTTTATAAAGCTTTCATGCTTTTTGGTAAGCTCCTTGCAGAGTGTAAGGCTTCTGTCTCCAAGGTTCTCCATAAGCTCCTTAAGCGTTTTTACAAGTCTGTGCGGCGCCTCGTAGACTATTATGGTCCTTGTCTCGTCCTTAAGACTCTCCAGCACAGCTTTTCTTTCCTTCTTATCAGCCGGAAGAAATGCTTCAAATGCAAATCTTCTGGTCAGCTGCCCTGAAGCAATAAGTGCATTTACTGCTGCACAGGCTCCCGGTACCGGAACCACCGTAATACCCGCATTAAAACATTTTTCTACCAGAACCTCGCCCGGATCAGATATTCCCGGCGTACCGGCATCTGTGATAAGCGCAATATTCTGGCCGTCACTGAGTCTTCCTATAAGGTAATCAGCCTTGTCATATTTATTAAATTCATGATAACTCGTCATCGGAGTTGATATCTCAAAATGATTCAGCAGCTTGATACTGTTTCTCGTATCCTCCGCCGCTATGATATCTGCTTCCTTTAGGATCCTGACCGCTCTGTAGGTCATGTCTTCAAGGTTTCCTATCGGAGTTGCTACAAGATATAAAATACCCGCCATTATTTGCCTTTCGATAAAAAAAAAATACATCGTATTTCATCTTATGTAAACCGCCTTGTCCGGCATCATTTTCAACTGAAAACTCCTTATCAGCTTAGATCCTCTTCCGTGATCTTCATCAGCATATCGCCTGTAAAATCACCGAAGGCGTTGCCGATAGAGCCTGATGATCCCAGAAGATCACCGCCTCGCATGATACGGTTTGCCTGATTGGAAATGACCTTCTCGAAATAGTTTCTCACGGTTCTCGCATTTCCGAAATTATCTCCCTCAGACCTTCTAAGCTCCTCAAATTTCTTGACAAGTATTATCTCAAGGCTCTGATCCATATGATAATCCTGCTCTGTGCAGTAGCTCTTAAAGATCTGCAGCAGCTCTTCATTTGAATAATCATCAAATGCTATGTATTTACTGAAACGTGACCTGAGACCCGGATTGGAATTAAGGAATTCATCCATTCTGTTCGTATATCCGGCTACTATCACGATAAGCTCATCTCTGTGGTCTTCCATTATCTTAAGAAGGGTATCGATAGCCTCCTGTCCGAAGTCGCCCTCCTTGTTGTTTGATAAGGTATATGCCTCGTCTATGAAGAGGATGCCGCCCATGGCTTTGTCGGTAACCTCTCTGACCTTCTCGGCCGTCTGGCCCATATATCCGGCAACAAGTCCGGCTCTGTCAGTCTCTATCATCTGACCCTTGCTGAGTATACCGAGGTTCTTATAGATCTTACCAAGATATCTTGCGATAGTGGTCTTACCTGTTCCCGGATTACCCGTAAATACAAGATGCCTTGAGATGTAAGGACTCTTAAGACCTCTCTTCTCACGGAGCTTCTGCACCAGAAGAAGATTGACCATATCGTGAATCTCCTTCTTGACCGCTCCGAGTCCGATCAGCTCGTCAACATTTCTGAGCAGGTTGTTGATCTCCTGCATATTAAGATCTTCCCTGCCGGTCTCTTTGTTGGCTGTTTCCGAAGGTCTGTCGCCTCCGAGCCTCCAGTTTGAATAAGAATCCCGGCTCTGATCGTTCTGCTTGTCATTTACAGTTCCGTAAGGCGCCCTGCCGCCGCGATCTCCGTCATCACGTCCGCTTTGGCCCGCATTTTTACTGTTATCCATATAGCTGTCCATAGCATTCTTGCTCATATGCTCAGCTACGTAGAACATATCGTCATCTTCATTTACAACGCCCCATTTGTTAATGGTGTCCGCTGCCTTATCCTTCTTCTCAACCTGATCCTTGTCGGTCATAAGCTTATAATCTCCGACCTTTATGGCTCCTGTTGACGGCTTATATCCGGAAATGATCCTCTCTTCGTCCGGAGTCATCTCCGTCGGAGGCGCATCATTCATCGGCGCAACCGGTCCGAAAGCTCTCTCGAGCGGTCCGCTTATAACCTCGTCATAGGATTCAACAGCAAATATAAATTTAAGTATATTATTTATAAAGTAATTATGGAGTCTCTCTTCGAAACGCAGAGCATGTCCGTTGCAGTGAATGATCATTTCACCAAACATCTTGAACGCCTGATAAAGCTCTCTCGCATCATCGAGAACGCTTACGCCGAACTTCTCCTTCTTCTCGATAAGCGCAACCTGGCGAAGGGTACCCGGTATCTTCTTCAGGAAGCTGTTATCCGACATATAATCAAGGCCGTAGCTTCTTGATAAAATGGTATAATCCATAAGTACATTGAAATTCGCATTTATCGTATCTATCTCAGCCATGTCGACATAGCCGTCGCAGACCGCAAGAAGAAAAGCCATGTTCATCATTTCATCCACAAATGAATAAAACATGTCACCCTCTACCCGATATATTCCAACCTTACTTTCGTAGCGGTTGCAAATATCCTGACATTTTATAAGTCTTTTTCTAAAGCTTACCATAGTCTATCTGACTCCCATCCGCATTATATACATTCAGTGTGGGAAGTACCTTTACCCCACTTTTACCGGATTTTACACCCTCGATCAAAACCATATTCGCTTCACTGCCTTCCCTTGGCTGTATCAGCTGCAGTCTCTTCGGCTCAATCCTGAGTCTCTGCATATGTCTGATTATCTCTCCAAGTCGGAAAGGCTTATGAACCATAGCAAATCTGCCGCCCTCCTTAAGGAGAAATGCCGCCGCCTCCACCACATCCGAAAGCGTTACGCATATCTCATGCCTTGCGATATTGACCCCTTTAGCAGGGTTATGATATCCGCCGTCGTAAATGATATACGGCGGGTTCGAAGTAACAATATCAAATGAAGCAAAACTGAAGAGCTCTTTAACCTTCTTTATATCACCGCAGACTACATGCATCCTGTCGGAAATATCATTGAGGCGGGCAGAACGCTCTGCCATCTCCGCCATTTCCGGCTGAAGCTCGAGTGCGGTAAATTCTCTGGCCTTATCCTTCGCAAGCATAAGTATCGGTATGATACCGGTACCTGTACCGAGGTCGATAGCCTTTGCCATCTTCCTTCCGGAAGCAAAATTCGCAAGCAGTACCGCATCGGTTCCGAAGCAGAACTGCGCAGGGTTCTGAATGATCCTGAAGCCTTTATACTGCAGGTCATCCACCCTCTCACCCGGTCTTATCAGGCCTTCGGGATAAGTAATATCTTTTTGATTAATTTGATCATTTACATTCTGATCATTCATCGTTAAGCTTAGAACCTCTCTCACTTCTTTCAAGAGCTTCAAGCTCCTTAAGCGCCTTGTCGTCGATACCCTTGTCGTCTCTTCTTCTCTTATGCGGCTTAAACTTAAGCTCAGAAACCTTATATTCAACAAGCTCCTTATTGTCATCCTCATCAGTTACAAGAAGCTTGACAAGCTGTCTTAATACATTTATTGAAGCGACCTCGCCCTTGGTACCGTCAAATGCAGTTACTGTATCTCCAACATTCGGAAGTCTTGAGTTAAGGTACTCATAAGTATCCTGCTCATGCTTCAGGCAGCACATAAGTCTGCCGCAAACGCCTGAGATCTTCGTAGGATTAAGTGACAGATTCTGTTCCTTGGCCATCTTGATGGATACCGGAACGAATTCTGAAAGATGCTCATGACAACAGAGCCCTCTTCCGCAGAAACCAATACCTCCGCAGATCTTGGTCTCGTCTCTTACGCCTATCTGACGAAGCTCGATCCTCGTTCTGAATACGGAAGCAAGATCCTTTACAAGCTCACGGAAATCAATTCTTCCGTCTGCTGTAAAATAAAAGAGAACCTTGTTGTTATCAAAAGTATATTCCGCATCGATAAGTTTCATTTTCAGCCCATGCGAAGCGATCTTCTCATTGCAGATCTTGAATGCGTTTCTGGATTTCTCCTTATTCGATTCAGCCGCCTTAATATCCTCCTCCGTAGCGATTCGGATTATCGGTTTAAGCTCCGCAACAAGCTTCTCGTCCTTGATCTGTCTTCTTCCAAGCACACATTTGCCGAACTCTACTCCTCTTGCGGTTTCTACTATAACTGCGCATCCGACCTCTATCTCATACTGAAGGGGATCGAAAAAATAAATCTTCCCGTTTGGTCTGAAACGCACGCCTATAACATCCTTCATTTTATATCTCCTTAAGTGTCATTATCAGAAGTTTCATAACGTCCTCAAGCTTGGCATTGGCCGCAAGTCTTATCTTTGCCTTGTCGATCGCTCTGGCCTTATCCTCGAGCTCGTTAAATGACAGATACTTTGACTGCTCTCTTATGGTCAGTACCTGCTCCTTAAACATTATCTTATCTATCTTGCCGGTAACCTTGAGCATCAGTATGTCTCTGTACCATACCATCATAAGATCAAGGTATTCGCTCATGCTTATCTTAAAATGCTTGTCGCATTCGGTAATGATATTGGCAATGCTCTCGGCATCCATTTTATAAATGTTGGTCTCAAGATTTATGACTGACCTTACGAGTCTGTCATAGTCTTCATTTGATGCAAGCTTTATAGCCTTTCCGAGATTACCCTGAGCATATTCAACGCAGAAGTTTGCCTTCTGATCGTCGATATTAAAATTCTCCTTCAGGTAATCGAAGATATCCCTCTCCTTGACCGGCTTAGTCGAGAGTGTGATGCATCTTGAAATGATGGTCGGAAGTAATCTGTCCAGAGTCGTTGTCAGAATGATGATCACCGCATATGCCGGCGGCTCCTCTATCGTCTTAAGAAGAGCATTCTGAGCCTGAACATTCATATACTCGCCGTCCTCTATGATATATATCTTGTATCTGCTGCTGTATGGCTTTACATCAACGGTATTTACAAGATTAGTCCTGATATCCTCTACAGAAACCAGCTGCGGCTTCTCGTGATCAACAAAAATGATATCAGGATGATTGCCTGAATCTGCCTGCTTGCAGGAAGTACATTTATTGCAAGGATCGATCGAGCCCTCCTCACACTGAAGTGTCTTTGCAAAGGAAAGCGCAAGGGTTCTTCTTCCGCTGTCAGCCTCACCACAGATAATATATGCATGGCTGACACGCTTCATCTCAATGCTCGCCTTAAAATGCCTTATTATATCTTCATGCCCTACTATATGCTGAAAATCCATAATTAACACCCCCGCTTCTATAAGGAAATCTCCATCCTATAATTTTACCAAATAATATATAGTAAAGTAAACTAAATGTTGTATATTTATATATTTTTACTGAACCGGTCACGTCCGGTGTGATTCTTCCGGCGCGCTGCCATCATGTATGTTGTCATCTGAGTGCATCCGCAAAGTTCATAAGCTCTTCTATCACGGAAATGATAGCTTCGTGTATCTCCTCAACAGTTTTTGTCGCGTCAAGCTTTACTATCCTCTCCGGATCACGGGCCGCCATCTCTCTGTAGCCCTCGGCAACTCTCTGATGAAACTCCAGCTTCTCGCTCTCAAGTCTGTCGAGCTCGGCCTGCTTCTTCTTTCTGGCGATGCCTGCCTCTGCAGGAAGATCCAGAAGAAATGTCTTGTCCGGGAAGCGGCCTCTTGTCGCATATTTATTTACCTCATAAACCGTCTCGATACCGAGTCCTCTTGCGATTCCCTGATAAACTGCTGATGAATCCACAAATCTATCGCTTATGACACATTTTCCTTCATTTAACGCAGGGATTATAACCTCTGCCACAAGCTGCGCACGCGCCGAAGCATACAGAAGGAGCTCCGTCATATAATCCATTTCGCTGTTATTCTTGTCGAGAATTATCCCGCGGACCTTCTCACTGATATTTGTGCCGCCCGGCTCTCTCGTTATGATACATTCTATTCCTTTATCGTTAAAATACTTTTTTAACAGATCTATCTGTGTTGATTTTCCTGAACCATCCGGTCCTTCCATGGAAATGAATAACCCTTTCATTTTACCCCTTTCTAACTATGCAGTATGATCAGTGATCAAAGCTTTACCGTTTTATTTCCCGGAACTCTCCAGGAGAGTGTTCTGGATAACGATCTGCTCCTGATCGTAAATATGCTTGCGCATAACCTTTTCAGCCGTTTCCTTATCTCCGCGGAGTATGGCCTTGGTTATCTCGTCATGCTCGGTGATCAGCTTGTCATGATAGCTGAAAACCTTGACATATTCAAATCTGTATCTGTAAACCTTCTCTCGAAGATTCATAGCCATTGATATGAGTCTCTGATTCTGAGAAGCTTCAAATATTACATCATGGAATCTTTCGTCCTTCTCCACGATGGCAGGAACGAGCTTTGAATTGATTGCTTCCTTGAATTCCACTCCTGCTGTCAGAAGCTTCTTCTTGCCTTCGTCCGTGATCCTCTCACAGGCGAGTACGACTGAAAGCTCTTCGAGAGCCATTCTGACTTCTAGTGCGTCTCTGAGATCCTTTACCGTGATCTTTGCAACCTCTGCACCCTTTCTCGGGATCATCGCAACAAGTCCCTCAAGCTCCAGCATTCTGATAGCTTCTCTTACGGGGGTTCTGCTGACGCCGAGATTTGCCGCGATCTTCTCCTCCATGAGACGTTCGCCCGGCATAAATTCACCCTTAATGATAGCATTTCTGAGTGTTTTAAATACAACCTCCCTGAGAGGAAGATATTCATTTGGATTAATTTCCAGCTTCATTTTTAACTCCTGTAATAATGTAATTTCCGGGACCGGACTGTTTCATAAAGAAACAGATCTGTCCATCTGCTGCATCAGTTTTTAAGAGGCGCTGCGCCGACTACAAAAAGCTCTGAGATGTAGTCATCCTTCAGTACCTCAAGTGCCTTCCAGGCCTTTTCGTAGCCCTTGCCCGGTTCGCTGTCTCTGAAAATGCCGAAAACTGTCGGACCGCTGCCGCTCATAAGAGCATTTTCGGCACCATTTTCTATCATTATCTTCTTGATCTCTTCGATCTCCGGATGAGCCGGTATCGATGCCTGCTCAAGGACATTTCCAAGCCTGTCCGTCACCCCGCTGAGATCTCCCTTTCTTATCGCCTCGGCCATTCCGTCGATATCAGGATGCACAACATTTTCAGACGGAATGCTGTCAAATGCGCCGTAAGCCTCTTTGGTTGAAATACCGAAAACCGGCTTTGCTATAAGAAATGTTGCCTCCGGGAGCTCCGGAAGTCTTGTAAGCACCTCGCCTATTCCCTCAGAAACCGCGGTTCCGCCCATGATACAATACGGAACATCCGCACCGAGAGTAACTCCTATCTCTCTAAGCTTCTCCGAAGAAAGTCCGAGTCCGAACAGCTCGTTCATTCCTTCGAGTGCAGCCGCACAGTCCGAGCTTCCTCCCGCCATACCCGCGGCGATCGGAATATTCTTCGTAAGCTCTACCTTAACGCCTTCCTTTATGCCGTAACTGTCCATAAGAAGTCTGCAGGCCTTATAAATCAGATTATCCTCGCCGAGCGAAAGAGAAGGATCATTTGTTGCTGTGATGCTTATCTCTCCCTCCGGCTCTGCCTTTTCAAAAGTAAGTATATCAAATATATCCACCGACTGCATGATCATCCTGACGAGATGATAACCATCCTCACGCCTTCCGATGATATCCAGTCCAAGATTGATCTTTCCGTAAGCTTTCTTCTCTACCATGCCCCTCCAATACGCCGGGATTACCCGTATCTTTTTCGGTACGCCGCATATGTAATATCCTTCCGGACCGACGTAACCGATTCTTTAAATATGACGCTTGTATAAATAAATGTATACAATATACATTTTATGATTTTTCCGCATATTTTGCAACAAAAATAACCCTTTCTGCGGAATATTTTTGCTGCAGATTTTCCCTCTGTCGCGCCTGCAGTATTATAGTAATATCATGGCTTTACTGCCTTCATACCATCATTTTATGGCTCCGAAAAATTTAATGGAAATAACATAATAGTAATGATATAATTATTATTTGATGATTAACATTTTAAAGGATAAAGGAGGAAGCTGATTGAATTTTATAATTGCCAATAGTATAAGCGTATTACTATTTGTTATGAGTTTGATCATGATCTTTATCTCTGATAATATCCCGCTCAGTGCGGTATCCATCAGTATCTGGCTCATTTATACAGTTTTTTCCAACCTTCACCTGATACGGCAAAATAAGATTGAGGAAAGCCGCAAGAAGAAGGAGCCTTTAGAGAAGCTGCTGAGCTGTGACAAGAGAAAGCGTTTCACCAAACAGATCACAAAGCTCGAGACTCATTACAAAAGTATTTTATCCAGAGAAGAATATATAAAGACATCAACAGAAACAATGCAGGATCTGTATGCAAAGATACTTGAGCAGTCGGGCTCCAACATCGAAAGCGCAGTCGCATACATCAAATCCTATGATTATTATACCAATCCGGAGCCGGTATATCTCAACAAGCTCTGCGATGAAGGAGAACTTCTGGTAAATAAATTCAATTCACTGGTAGAACAGCTGGTGGACATAGACACCAACCCTACCGAATTGGATATGGTATATGTAGATGATGTGATTTCATGTCTGGACGAAATGAAGCAGTCCAGAATGGTTTAGGAGGTAGAACAATGGACAAGAAAAAACCCGTCATAATATACGGTGCGCTAGCGGTCTGCGTCATGCTCGCCGTCCTGATCGTTGCACTTTTTAATAAAGGCAAGGAGAACAAAGAGAAAAAAGTCGAAGAAGAGGCACAGGTAACCCTTGAGGATCTTGTAGCAAGGGTAAATGTAAGTACTGCAACCCCTAAGAAGGGCGTCGTATCATTTGATTCAAACAATCTGTATGACGAATTGCCGGAGATCGACAAATACCCTCTTGCTGTAAGCAAAAATGCCGATATCGTTATCGAGATCTTTACTTCCGGCGAAAAGGCCGGCAAGGGAAATGATTCATGGCTGATCGACGTTGCAGACAAGTTCAACTCAGAGAATAAAACCCTTGATAACGGCAGGACTATAGCGCTTAATGTAAGATCCGTTCCATCCGGAACCGCTGCGGACTATATCATTTCCAATAAATACGTTCCTGACCTTTACACTCCAAGCAACACCCTCTTCGGGGATTATGCCGCTGCAAACGGTGGAGATCTTGAGCTTTACAAGGATCGTCTTGTTGGAAATACAGCAGGCCTTCTCGTTAAGAAGGGCACATATTCAGATTTCGATTCAATCATCAAGGCCGTTCAGGACAATAAGATAAATGTAGGTTACACAAACCCTCAGACCAGTGCAACAGGACTTAACCTGCTCCTTACACTCCTCGAAGGCGGTACAGAGAATTTCACAAAATTCAACGAAAACATTCCTTACATCGCATACACAACTCAGCAGATGAGAGACAGCGCATCAAACGGTAAGCTGGACGGAATGATAACCGAATATCAGGCATATATAAATGATGAAAACCTTACCTCGCTCTATGATTTCATACCATTTGGAGTAAGACACGATAATCCGGTATATATCTGCCGCAAAGCATCAAAGGATGCCGACCAGTTAAAGGCCATCCAGATCATCACAGATTATATGTTAAGTCCGGAAATGCAGAAGATCGCTACATCAAAGGGCTTTAACGCATTAGATGATTATACTTCATCACTTTCCTTCAGCGGCGCAGAGGTTACTCAGGCGCTCGACACATATAAGAAGGAGAAGGATAACGGAAAAGATATAATCGCAGTATTCGTTGCAGACTGTTCAGGTTCAATGGACGGCGAGCCTATGAATCAGCTGAAGAATTCCCTTACAAACGGACTTTCTTATATCAATGACAACAACTATGTAGGCTTTGTCAGCTATGACAGCAAGGTAACCATCGAGCTTCCTATCGCACAGCTTGACATCAATCAGAGAGCATATTTCCAGGGAGCTGTCGATTCACTTACAGCAGGCGGCAGTACCTATACCTATGAAGCTCTGGTCATTGCAGCCGACATGATAGAGAAGGAAAGAGTAAATCATCCTGACGCAAAATGTATGATCATCCTGCTCAGCGACGGATATGCAAACGGCAAATTCCAAATCGATGATGTACGCGACTCGATCGCCGCATCAACGATCCCTGTCTATACAATCAGCTACGGAAGCGACTCCGACAAGGATTCTCTTAAGGCTATCGCAAATATAAATGAAGCCGCTGCCATAAACGCCGATTCGGATGATATCATTTATAAGATCAAGAGCCTTTTCAACAGCCAGCTGTAAATATATTAATTTTTTATATTATCTTTTGATTCCCCGGCCGCGGATCTCGCTTCCGCCGCTGATGTCATTTATTATCTCCGCAATATGCTCTTCTTTTATAACCTCAAACGGTGCTATTAACGGTATTCCCGGCGGATAAACATAGATATAATCCGTGATCCTTTTTCCGATTGCTTCACTAAGAGGAAACAGCCCTTCCTCCGTAGAAAGAAATGTATTTTCAACAATATCTGCGCTGCCTGTAATCTCCTCTTTGCCGCTCTCAGCATGTTTCTCTCTGTTTACTGTACCGCCGGCAGTTTTCTTCATGCCGCCTGTTATATCTGCCTGTCCGTCAACAGCACTTCCTGGTATTATATCTTCGCTAAACTGCGACTGTTCAGATGAAGCAGCCTCCTGCTCCGCCTCTTTTTCTTTTATCTCCGTGATCGCTGTATCAAGCTCTGACAAAGCACTGCTCAGCTGCTTAAGGTCATCTACATCATCCATCACAGTAGAAATGATGGTAAAATGATTATTTCCGGCCATCTCTACAACCACGCCGCTTCTCTCCTCAAGAAGCTCCGCCGCCTTATGCCCGGTTACTCCGCTAACCAGAAATACCAGCCTTGTGATATCCTGCAGAGAACTTCCCGCTTCAGAGAAAAGATGTATGTTCTTCAGTCCTGCATGAAGGATATCTCTTCGAAAATCCCTCATCCTCTTATAAAAGCTGCTGAATTCATACCTGTGACTGTCGCACCAGGAAATACATTTCTCCATAGCCTGAAGAAAGATGTATGACGGCGAGCTGGACTGAAATACGCGAAGATAGTATTCGACATTTTCAGGATCTACAAACCCGGCCGCTACTTTCTTCGTCATTTTCCGGCCACTGTTCTCTGATGCTGCCGGACTGTTATCCTCTGAAGGCTGTCCCGCAATATGCAGCAAAGCCGTCTGCGTATAGCAAGGCAGTGTCTTATGAAGGCTCTGGATCACAATATCCGCCCCGAGAGAAATTGCGCTCTGCGGTACGCCTTCTTCATTTATAAATGGTAAATGAGCCCCATGGGCCTCATCAACTATAAGCGGAATACCTGCCTCATGAAGTCGTGCGCTGACAGCCGGAATATCCGAAATAATGCCTTCATAGGTTGGTGACGTTATGATGCAGCAGCGAATATCAAGATGCTGATTCTGCCTTATAACCTTTCTGATATCCTCTGCCGAAATTCCTCCGTCGATTCCCGGATATGTCGAGCCCTCCGGGTAGATATAGAGCGGTCTTACCTTCAGAAGCCTTATCGCATTAAATACGGATTTATGGCAGTTTCTTGCTATTATGACTGCCTTCTCCTTCTGCACCCTGTCACGTTCTCTTGCAAGTCCGCTGTCGTATATTCTCTCTTCTTTAGACTCGCTCTCCCCTGACACCTCATAAAAATTACGGTCAGGCCGTTTATCCTCCACGCAGGCATATAATGCCGCAAGATTTCCGCAGGTTGATCCATTTACAAGATAATAAGTCCTGAAGGAGCCGTAAACCTTTGCAGCCTCCTCCATCGAACGTTTTATCATTCCTTCCGGATGGTGCAGGTCGTCAAGTCCCGGAACCTCCGTCAGATCATAACCGAATAAGTCGCCTGCGCTATCTTTCGAAGTCCATGGAGCAGCCTTTCTCTTATGCCCCGGCATATGCCACGGATATTTGAGGGGGCGCGAACCATCGCGCCCCTCGTTTTCATTTGATCCGGCAGGATTACCGGCCAGGTATTCATTTATCGTACGATTTATAAATTCCTTCATTTTATGCTATCCTTCCAAAGCAATTTTAGCGGCAGTATGTTACTGCTCAAGTGCTTCAAGAATGATCTTTGCCATATAATCAAGCTTTGTCTTCGTCATTCCCGGATATACTCCTACCCAGAAACTGTTGTCCATAATGATATCCGTATTCTTCAGATCTCCGACAACGCGGAAGCCCTTTCCTGAAGCACGCATTTCATCAAAGCATGGATGCTTGATGAGATTTCCGGCAAAGAGCATTCTTGTCTGGACATTCTTAGACTCAATATAAGGAACTATCTTTTTACGGTCAACACCCTCGCGGCAGGTCACTATGAAACCGAACCAGCATGGATCTGAGGACGGCTCTGCAACCGGAAGGATAAGCTTCTTCTCTGCACCGCCTTCTGCAAGTCTGTCATAGAGATATTTGAAGTTCTCCCTGCGCTTCTCAGCAAATGAAGGAAATTTCTCCAGCTGAGCCACACCGACAGCAGCCTGCATATCGGTTGCCTTAAGATTATATCCGAAATGAGAATAAACATATTTATGATCATAGCCCTTAGGCAGTTCGCCATAAGTTCCGTCATATCTGTGTCCGCAGAAATTATCATGTCCCGGAGGGCAGATACAGTCACGGCCCCAGTCACGCATTGATCTTACTATCTTATGAAGCAGCGGATTGTCTGTATAAACGGCTCCACCCTCGCCCATTGTCATATGATGCGGCGGATAGAAGGAAGATGTTCCGATATCACCGATGGTTCCTGTAAGCTTTGTCACGCCGTCTATGGTATATGTCGATCCGAGAGAATCGCAGTTATCCTCGATAAGCCAGAGGTTATGTCTGTCACAGAAATCCTTAACCGCCTTCAGGTTGAAAGGATTTCCGAGGGTATGCGCCATCATTACCGCCTTGGTCTTCTCTGAATAAGCCTCCTCCAAAAGCTCAGTCTTAATGCTGTAGCCAGGAATGTCCACATCCAGAAATACCGGCACACAGCCATACTGAACGATCGGATTTACTGTAGTAGGGAAGCCTGCCGCAACCGTGATAACCTCGTCACCCGGTCTGAGCGCTCTCTCCTTAAGAAGCGGTGATGTGAGTGCTGCAAATGCAATAAGATTTGCACTTGATCCGGAATTCACCAGACTTACGAATCTGATACCAAGATATTCTGCAAACTTCTTCTCAAACTCCTCTGTATATCTTCCGGCAGTGAGCCAGAACTCAAGAGCTGAATCAACAAGATTCACCATTTCCTTCTCATCATAAACACGGCTGGCGTATGGCACTCTGTCGCCATCCTTAAAATTATCATCCTTCTCCTGCTGCTTCTTTACATGAAACTCCTTTGCATATTCTGCAACCTTTTCAAGTATTTCAGCGCGAAGCTGCTGCTCGCGTGATTCGTTCATAGTTTTTTCCTCCAGATTCATATATCACTTAGTATTGTCCGATAATTCATTCTCAGAAACCATATTCTTACCCGTTGGCTTCTTCGTTTTGAAAGCCCAGAATTTATTGATCACAAAATTGATCGGAATAGTTACCACAAGATTTATAAGCGGTGCAATATATTTTGAAATATGGAATCCCTTGACCCACATAATAAGCAAAACATTTCCAAGAAACAGTCCGGTAAAGGAATATGCCACGTAAGTTTTAATAAGCGCCGGGAACCAAGCTCTTTTCTCCCCTTCTTCAACCACAAAAACCTTCCGACTATTCCAGAAAAATGACCATAATACCGATAAAATAAAGGCAAGTACAGAAGCCACCAGATAATCATATTTCGGAAGCCAGCCATTATTCTCAAACAGATACAGCACCCCGGCGTAAATCAAGTAAGAAAGAATAGTATTGCTAAGTCCGACTATTCCAAACTTCACAAACTGCATAAAAGCATCAAAGCTCTTCTTCGTCAATTCCTTATGAAACAGTCCTAAGAAAAATCTTAAAATATAAAAGCATATCAGACTGATCAGATACCATATTTTATTATCTTTGTTTATATCATCTTTAGTCATGATCATCCTAGACCTAAATAATATTCATAATACTCAATCCTGCTTCGTCAACTACACGAGGACTGTCTTTTAATTATATACTCTAAGACAATTTGACGCAATTTTTTTTTATCGCAAAGCATAATATTTAGGTATTAAAAAAATGAATTCTGTAGTATACTATATGTGTTTCAAAAATGTACAGCCATCTTAGTCGCTCGCACGTTTTTTCGTGAGAATATGGCTACATAATACGAGGAAAGAATATGTCAGATATTTCGAATTTCTATAAAAATAAAAAGGTACTTATCACCGGTCACACAGGTTTTAAAGGCTCGTGGCTCTGCCGCATCCTGATAAATGCAGGTGCGAAGGTAACCGGATATTCTCTTGAACCGCCTACAGAACCAAGCCTTTTTAAACTTGCAAAAATAGAGAACGACATTAATCATATCATCGGCGATATCCGTGATCTGGATCATCTTACAAAAGTATTTGATGAAGTTCAGCCTGAAATAGTCCTTCACCTCGCTGCTCAGCCTATAGTCCGTGAATCCTACAAGAATCCTGTCG
>Ga0256404_1002298_pt1 | contig 42632 bp, 29 predicted proteins | sample RumenRJG_01DNA_FD_185990 | JGI IMG/M metagenome (GOLD analysis project Ga0256404, IMG submission 185990) | Bovine rumen microbial communities from Lethbridge, Alberta, Canada - RJG_01 | ecosystem: Host-associated > Mammals > Digestive system > Stomach > Rumen | place: Canada: Alberta | collected... | reverse complement strand
TGGTATAACAATAAAAGACTAAAATTGAGGTTAAAAGGAATGAGCCCGGCACAATACCGAGCTCACTACTATAGAGAGTTGAATAATTAATGTTTAATTTATTGTCCAACTTTTCGGGGTCACATCACATGTTGCTGTGCCACACCTTAAAAACAAACTAAAGAGCGAAAAACTTACTTAACAACAACCTTGCGCACGCTGCCGTCCTTCATGCGGACAACCTCGATGCCACGATGGTTCTTGTCGGTAATCTTCTTTCCGTCGAGAGTGTAACGGCCAGCGATGTTCTCGTCGTCGGCGTTGAACTCGATGATGCCTGTTGTAACACTCTTCGAAACGTTGTATCTCACATACTGTGTCTTGCCGCGCTGAGTGGCGCTGATGACAATCTCGAATTCCTTAGCGTCGTTAGTGTCAACGGTAAGGATGTCGCCTTCAAGGCTTACTATGCCTGCGAGTTCCTCAGGCAGAGCGTCAGCGATGGCGTATGTCACGGTGCCTTGCTCGCCAAGAGTGAAGGCGTCGGCGATGCTTGCCGTCGTTCCTTCGGTGATTTCGAGGTTGGCGGTTGTCTCAGGACGCACGTCACCAAGATTGTCAAGACAGAAGTATGTTGCCGTGGTGAGACCCCATGAGTTCTTGCGTGTACCGTCGAACGAGAACGATAGACTCTTCACTGTGCCCAACTTGCTGAGGTCTATCCACTGCCATGCGTCGAGATAGTAGCGGTCGGCTTCCTGCTCGGCACGATAGTCGGCAAGATAATAGTCCATGCTGTTGCCGTTGTCGGCAGTGATGGTAAGTTTGAACCAGTCGCCCTGCTTGAAAGCACCTTCGGTCAAGCCGTCGCCGTTGAGGACATTGTCAACCACCCATGCATCGTTGGTGATGTACATGCCAGGAATAACGTCGCCGTCGGCATTGTTCATAACATAAATCTTGCCGCCTTGCGGGTATGCCACAACGAAGTTCTCTGAGCCGTTAACGCCTCCGCCCACAGCATTGTTCCACTCGTCTGGGATATATGTTGTGAACGATGTGCTGGTGCTGTTAGAGTACATGAAGTTATAGAAGTACGAGTACTCTGGCATGCAGCCGTTGTCCAGTTTGAACGAACCGCTCACGAATGACTCCAGCGGCAGATTCTCGCCAGCCTCGAAACTCTCCTCTGGGAGGTAAAGATTCTCGAAGTCTGCCATCTGAAGGTCGCCGGTAACAATGGCGCGAACCGTTGCTGTGTCGCCCTTCTCGGCAGCGTCGGTCACAACAAAGATGTAGTCGGTACACTCGGTAGGTGTTGCCGTTGCCGTGAAGATGTCGTCAATATCGTCGGCACTGTCATAGGTCTCGGTGAGCAGCACGTTGTGCTTGCTGTCCATCCATGTGAGGGTGTAAGGAGCGGTGCGCTCGTCAACGAGTACCATAGCCATGAGCGTTACGGTCTCTCCCGATGCTATTGTTTCCTCTTCGGTTGAATTGTTGATATATACCTCAGCCTCTGGAGCATCGGTGACAGGAGGAGTAACGTCCATTGTGAACGCTGCCGTCAGGCTTATTGCCTCTGCATTCACACCGCGCAGGCTTACTGGCAGGAAGTATGCAATGTACTGTGCGTTGTCTTCCAGACCTTCCACCTCGATGATGGCCTCTGCGTTGGCAGTCACGTTCTTCTTCGTCTCGCTTGCCTTCAGTTCGTCGGCTGTAGGAGCAGCCTCGTCAGCCTTCTTCACGATGTAGTAAACAGTAGCAGCGAGGTCGGTCTTCACCGAGAACGAAGCCTTGCCGTCGAGATGAGTGATAACCTGTGGATAGCCCTCCTGCATTACAGGGGCGCTCATTGCGTTCGGGTCATACTCGTAAGCGCCTATGGTGATGTTCTCTGCCGGACGCTCCTTGCCGTTGATGTCGGTGGTGACGTATGCCAGAGCCTTTGCCGTGAGCAGGTCGCCGTCGAGGTCGTTGGCTGGTTCCAGAATGTCGTCAGAGAGGAATTCAGCCTTCTTGTTGACGCTTGCTGTAGCGCCAGTCTTCTCCACGAATGTGGCAAAGTCGCCAGTCGTGGTTTCAGATGCGCGGAAGAATGTTTCACCCTCGGTATAAATAACGTTGTTCTGGAAGTTTATCTTGTCTGTTCCAAGATTGTTGTCGTTGAAGAGGTTCACGGCGAAGCCGCTGGTCTCGTTCAGGATGATGTTGTTCACCACGTTGATGTTGCCATAGCCATCGTCCAGTTTCTTTGAAACGCGGAATGCTGCACCGCCAACACTGCCAGTCATGCGTATAGTGTTATGTGCCACATTGATATTATTCGTTCTTTTGTCGCTGAACTCGAACGCATTAAATGAAGCGCCAAGCGAAGCCATGTTAATAACGTTGTTGGCAATCAGCACTGGTGCGCTTTCGGTGCCTTCCATCTGGCGCAGACTCATCACAGCGCAGTATGACTTAGGCGCAACGTTAAAGATGTTGCCTGTTATTTCGGTTGCCTCGTCGTATTCGTCGCGCATCTGCATGTCCAGGATGCCCACGCTGATTTTTGTCTCTGCATCGGCATCAATGGTGATGGTGTTGTTCTTTATCTTCACACCCAGTTCGTCCATAACGTAGATGGACTTCTGGCCGTTGTTCTTGAAGGTGTTGCCCTCAATCACGCCGCCCACCTCCTTGGGCAGTGAAACGTAGGAAGTTCCACCCATTGAGACTCCTATCCTGCCACCCTCGAGCAGACAGTTCTTCACGGTGAGGAAGTCGTTGTTCCTGTTCTCCTCGTCGATGATGGTATGACCAACAAGACAAACGTCTTCGCCGCTGCTGGCCGTGCAGATAGGTGCATGCAGGTAGCAGTTGTCGATGGTAGCATGACGGCTCTCGTCCTTCACCATTACAATGGCCTTGTAAGCCTTGTCGGTGGTGTAAATCTCGAGATTCTTCAGAGTGACGTAGTTTGCCTCGTACAGAGTAACCACACCGTAGTCCTTCTTGTGCTGGTCGTCGCTATAGCCGCCAGTGGTGTAGTTGTTATGGTAAATCTTCACATCGCGCTGTCCGCTTTCACTCTCCAGTGTGAGAGTGTTCTGTGCGCCCAGACCCTTGATGTTTGGTATGCGCACCTTCTCGTTATACTCGCCAGCCTTTATCTTCAGTGTCACAGGACCGTCCATGCCCAGACCCCCGAGGTCGTCAACGGCACCCTGGATGGTTGCGTATGTTCCGCCCTGGCCAACGGTATATTCGCCGTGTTTTCCGCTTGCAATAGTTACGCTTGCCGTTGCCGGGTCGGTGACGCTGATTGTCTCGTCGCCAGCCACGATGCTGGTAAGTGTTGCCTCTGCCGTCTGTCCTACCTTGGCATCGGTATTCATGTCATAGCAGATCCAGAAGTAGTAAGAGCCAGCCTTGTCAAGAGTGTAACTCTCGCTGAACTCCTGTACTGGCGAGAACGTAGAGGCATTGCCTGTGCAGAAGATGTGCTGTGCGCCGATAGCATCGCCCGTAGTGGTGATGTTGAACGCCGTGAGGTCGATGGTGCCCTTGTCGGCATCGCCCTCGGTCATTACCTCTACTTTCAGCATCTTCACGTCGCTCTGGCCTTTCAGCACCTCGTTAGTGCTGATGTCCTCGGTCATTACGCTGATAACCTCCATAGGTTTCTTCTGATATCCCTCAGCCTCGATGGCGAAGTTAGGACGTGTGTAACTGCCTGCTCCGACATATTTGATGGTGAGTTTTCCGCCATCCTCATCAGGATCAGAAACTATTGGGTCGAACTTAGCCGAAGAACCCGAAAGGTGAGTGATGAGTTTCTCATCGTTCACCTCGCCGCCCTTATATATATAAAGGTGTGCGGTATATCCGAACGAGATGCCCCTGTCGGTAAGGCGTATGCTGGTGCCGGCATCCTTCGGTGCGAAGGTGATGGTGCCTGTCAGTCCGTCAGTACCGTCCTCGCTTGGACCACCGTCGTCATAGAGTGTGGTGAACTGTCCGAGCGCAAGGGTTATGGTGCCATTGTCGCCTTCGGCAATCAGTATCATGTTCTTCAGTGTGCGCGCACCCTCTGGGTCGCCGTTCTCTGGTGTGGCATCAGTGCCGGCATTCACGCTTACCAGTTTCGCGTCGATGGTCTGTCCCTCGGTAGCGTCGGTGCTCACGTCAGCCTTCACGGTGAACATGTTGTCGCCCTCTTTCAGAGCGACTGGCTCACTGAGAGTGATGGTAACATCGGCAGCAGCCGCAGCCTCGCCCAGTTTAGTGTCTTCTTGCCACAGGCTCACCTTGCTGATGTTAGCCTCTGTTCCCTTGAGGTTCAGTTTCACACTGCTCAGCACGACGGCATTCTGGTCGCCCTCTGTCTTCACGTTGACGTTAAGCAGAGCCTGGTTCTCAGCACCGATAGAAGCATCTGCGGTGCTTGCCTGCTCAACCTCGACAGCGGTTACCGCCATTGGTTTCGACTGATATTCGCTTACTGTTGCCTTCCATCCGGCAGCAGACGAATAGGTGCTGTTAGGATTGAAATAAACTGTCAGCGAACCGTCGGCTGCGGTAGAGCGGATGGTCTCTCTAGGACCATTGGAGTAGTCTTCCTTTGTCGTTGGTTCCCACAGCACCTCGCCCGATGTGCCCTGTCCGTTGTAAATCTTGAACTTGGCAGAAGAAGATGTGCTGTAACTATTATAATAAATTGCGAACTTCGAGAAGTCTATCTGGCAAATCATTCCCTCATGTTTCGGGATGAAGATATTGATGCGGTCGTCAGAGCCGCTCTCATAGTTCTCGGTGTATTCGCTTCTTGCCTTGGTGTAGAAGTCGAGAGAGCCGTTCACCGTCTTGGTGACAGTGCCCTGGTCGGCATGCGAAACCGCCTCGTTCTTCACTGTGCGCTCGGCAGCGGCATCGCTAACGTTCTCTGTCTTTGCAGTGCCGTTGACAAGAGCGGTCACACTGACAGCCTTGGCGCTTACCTTGTCGCCGTTCGTGGCCTCGTCGCTGATGTCATACTTCAGTGTGAAAACGTTCTCGCCCTCTACAAGTGCCTGTGGAGTGGTCAGTGTTATCTCGAAGTTGTCGGCATTAACCTCAGCCTCGCCCACCTTTGTTGTTCCGAAGTAAAGCGATGCCTTGTTCACAAGTGCGCTGGTGCCCTCGGCAGAGAACGCCATCTTCTGCACTTGCATTGCTGGTTCTGTGTCCTTTGCCTTGACAGTGATGGTAAGAATGTCCTGCTCGGTGTCGCCAGCGGCAACCGTTTCTGTTGAGGCTACTGCAGAGGTTATGCCGTCGAAGTCCATTGGCTGTGGCACAAAGAGACTTACCTCTGCCTCAAAACCGTCGTAGTCGTAGTTTTGCGATGCGGCCTCAAGCACAACGGTCATCGACCCGTTTTCAGCGGTAGAGCGCACGATGCCTGTCTCTCCGTTAAGTTTCTCGGCAATCAAGTTTGCAGCAGTAGCCTCTGTTCCATTGTAGAACTTAAGTGTCTGGTGATACATGCTGCCGTTGTTAATAACGAGTTTCGACAAGTCAACCATCACTTTCTTGCCTTCAACACCAGAAAGGAATGTCACCTGACCGCTGGCAGTACCCTTAATGCTGCCGTCCTTGCCGCCTTCGTCATAGAACTGCAAAGGTATCTCGCCCACGGTGATGGTCTGCGGTGTTGATGTCATGATGGCTATCGCGGGATTCTCCACAGCCACCGATGTGCCGGCAGCAAACGGACTGACACCGTCGGGCTGTCCTTCGGTGGCAATCTTCGTAACGTCGAGTTGCACCTTCGCGCCTATCTCGGCAGTTCCGAGAATGTCGCCCTTAATGATGAAGTTGTTGGTGCCGTCACTCAGTGCCTGATTCAGGGCGAACTTATAGCCGCTTCCCTCTTCAGTGACAGCAGCGTCAATGGCAGCGTCGCCATAATAGAGTTTCAGGGCTGTGGGTTCCACCATGCCCTCGTTCTGTGTCAAATTGAATGAGATTGATGTCACCTTGTCGGGATTCATCACGCCAGTGGTGGTGACGAAAGCCGTTGCCAGGTCCACGTTCTGCTTCTTTGTGATGGTGGCAGAGACGTTGTCGTAACTTGAGCCGGCACCCGTGACGGTCATGTTCTCAAGAGTAACGACCTTAACGGTGGCCTTCCATCCAGAGCATTTGTTTGAGTTGCGGTGCATAAAAGCCACCGACAAAGCACCGTCGGCTGTACCCGATGTATAGGTCGCAGGCAATGAAGGCTTGTTGCCGTTGTTGATTTTCTCGGCAAGCAGAGTTCCTGAAAGTCCAGACAGAGTAGAAGATGATGTCACCTGACTTGCTGATTCTGCCCACTGGAACGAATCATCGGCATCGGCAATGCCGTCATACATGTTTAAATAGAGGAAATAACTGTCGCTCCATTGGTTAAGGTCTATTTCCTCGAAAGTAATCTGAACGGACTTTCCTGCCTCTACGGGCTTAAAGACCGTAAGCGACTGAGAGTTGTAACTGGTGTTGTCAACAATGCCCTCCGTACCCCAAGGGTCGTAGAACGTGATGACCTCATCACTTGCAACCTCTATAGTCTGCTTCCCGAATTGCAACTGATTGACTTCGCGGTCGGCAAATGCCTCAAGAGGCACGCCGAGCAGCATCCCAATCAGCAGAAACAATGATGAAAGTACTTTTTGTTTCATACGTTTTAGATTTAATTTTATTTGTTGATTAGTAAATATGTTATTTCAAATACATCTTGCGCACACTGCCGTCGCTCATCCTCACGATGTTAAGACCATGCCGAGGCTCAGTAAGACGCATGCCGTCGGCGCCATAGCGCGCCACCTCCGTTGCCTCACCATTGCCATAGACACCGACAATTCCCGATGCTATAATGGCGTTGATAGACTCTTCCAGATGCAGGTCGTGAGCACCGGCAACCTCTGTCGAGGTCTCGCCCAACTGAGGCAATGCCTGATTCATGCCGTTATAGACGCGCACAAAGTCGATGAAGTCGAGGTTCACGGGTTGTCTGCTCTCATCGACAGCCCAACTGATGTCGATAGAGCATCCCTCCTCGTCGCTGTTCGGCACGTTGTCGGCATAGCCGTAACGGAGGAACATCAGCACCCACTGCTTGTTGTACTTCCCGCTCTCAAGAAACCAGGCATTCTTTGGCAGACGGGTTCCGCTGAAGGTGAGGTTGTCTGCAAGCCAGCAGGGATAATACTCCTGCGTATGGCTGAACGCATCCATGCGCGGCACAACGCCGCTGCCTCCCCTGTTGTCTGTCCACGGAATGTCATTCATGGGGTTTTTCTTATACGTTATGCTATAGCCGTAGTCCACCTTACCCACGCTGTCAACATCGGCAGAGCCGCTGATTTCATACCAAGGGTCGTCGGGCAGGTTGTTATGGTTGACATCCTTAGACACCATCACGATGCCTGGCTCGCCCGAGCCGCCAAAGACATCGGGGAACATCGTGGTCTGCACCGAGTTGCCGCGAATGCAGAAGTCGCGCTGACCCGCAATATTAGCGATGCTGTGGTCGAAGTGGAACGTCACATAGCCGCCGAAACCACCCAGTGTAATCATGCTGTGGTCGTCGTCGGCATAATTGCCGGCAATGGCCTTGGTGCACTTGGCAACCATCGCGGCGGCATCGTCGCCTTCCTCCCATATTGGCAGGTCGTTAACAAACTGTCCCGGAGCGGGCACATACTCATCTACAGCCAGCAGATACTGACTGTGAACAGCGTCGTCGGTCATTTGCTGCGCATTGAGCGGCATAGCACCACCGACTGCTATAAGGCATACCAATGCCCTGATAGCCGATTTCTTCATGTCTTTTTAATTTAAAAACATCTTCCACGTCTTCCGCGAGACAGGAAAGAAAAATTTGGTGAGAGGCAGGTCTTCTGACTTGTTGCCGATGCAAACGTCTTCCCGAAAAAGTACAGTGACTTATATGTTTACATCGTCTAAGGCAACTCACAGCAGCGGGACTGTTCAGGATTCGCACCTGATTCCCATTTTAATCGCATGTGCAGCGAACCAATCACTTTTCTGGGGGCAAAGTTACAAAAAAACAAGAGCAGAACAAAATAAACTCGTTCTTTTTTTGCTGAGACGCAAGAACTTCGCGACTTTTGTCGCAAAATGTCGAAAATAATTGAGAGAAACGCAAAAAGAAAAATGATTCTGTAGGTGATTTAAGTTTAGTAAGTTAACATACCTCCAAAACTTCATATTAAGTAATTATATACGATTTGCCCCCATTTCCATTGTCTTCTCTATAGGACTGATTATTGGCACACCATGACTTTTCTTGTAAAATAGCCTATATTACAAAGTAAAATAGCCTATATTGGCCAGTAAAATAGCCTATTTTACTTTCCGTAATCATGCGGTGTGTTTATGATTTGAACCATAAAATGAGTTTGGATAATGGAAATTCTCGATACTTATCCCTTTATTTCATTGCAGGGCTTCAGATGACTCTCTCTTCTTACATAGAAGAGTAACGTCGTCTGCGCTGCAAAGAAAGCCTGAAGTCATCAAATAACAAGGGAAAGAAGTGGTAAAATTCTAAATTTTAGAAATATTTCTCTGCTTTCTTTTGAAATTCAAAACTATTATGTAACTTTGCAACGAAAAATCGGAGTAAATGAGAATAGTATCACATAGACGATTAGTTGAGTTCTACAGTTCGGAAGGTCATGGAGACGCTCAGGCAGCACTCGAACGATGGTATGACATCGCAGAAAAAGCGGAGTGGAAGAACTTGTCGGATATAAAGGTTGACTTTCCTTCAACAGACTACGTAGGAAATCAACATTATGTTTTTGACATCAGGGGCAACAAATATCGTCTTGTTGTGGTCGTTAAGTTTACAATCGGGCATATTTTCATCCGATTTGTAGGTACGCATAATGAATACGATAAGATTGACGTTTCAACGATATAGTAAAAGGAGGTACGAATATGGCAAAGATTACAAAAGAACAATATGAATTTGCATTGGCACGTATTGAAGAACTGCTGCCAATGGTGGACGACAACACACCAGCCAACGACCGCAATGCTGTGGAGTTGACAATGATGTCGGATGTCGTCATAGACTACGAGAAGGAGCACTATCCCATAGGCAAACCTACCGTAGCCCAGTTGATACAATTGTCGTTGGACGAGAAAAACATGAGTCAGAAACAGTTGGCTGTAGAGATAGGGGTCAGTCCTTCACGCATAAGCGACTATGTTTCGGGCAGGGCAGAACCCACATTGAAGATTGCCCGTTTGCTCTGTTCCACTTTGGGGATAACGCCAGCGGCAATGCTGGGATATTGAACAATAGGAACTCCAAGAAAGAATAGCAGGCGAGTAACTGCAAGTTTCGCCACAATGAACATGTATTATTAAGGGGTATGGGCGTTTAGAAGTGCACTCCTAAACGCCCATACGCATTAATTCGAGCGAAGCGTGAAATGTCGTGTTATTTAAATCTGCGACCATTCCACTTCAAGGTGGTCTGCCACTTCTCGCGGCCGTTCTCGCTCCAGTGCGTCACGATGATGTTTTTTCCGATGCGGGGCAGAGCATACGAGGTGTTGAAGTACTGCACGTCAATGCCCATATCGACAACGTTCATCTGCCTCTTGGCATTGTCGTAGCGATAGAACGACAGGCCGTCGTACTGTCCGGGGTTCATGCGCTTGCCGCCTTCTGACGTTTCCACACACAGCGCAAACAACTTGTGCTTCTTGTCGGCCATGTTCCAGTAGCACATCTCCCATTTCTGCGTGAAACCGTCGTGATTCGACTGCACCAGGATGTAGCCCGCCTTCTTGTCAACGGTAATTGTGAAGCCCTCAGGCTGAGCCTCGCCATTGCGGTAACACTCCAGTGACCGCCGCAGCGCAGCCGCCGACTCGTCAGGCGTGTTCTCCTGGTCATCCCAGATCATAGCCCACGCCCATGCGAAATCCATGATGTCGGGCGCAGCGCCCTGGAATTCCACCTTGATGCCTTCCTGTGCCGACATCGTCATCCAGCACATTGTCAGCATCATTGCAAAAACTATTCTCTTCATCATCGTCTTTTTTACCTTTTTACTTTTTTACCTTTTTTACTTTTTTACCCTTTTACCCTTTAACGTATGCCTCCTCCTCCGCCTTCGCCAGAGAAGCCGCCGCCTCCGCCGCCCCAGGAGGACCTGCCGCCTTCGCCAGACGAACGGGATGAAGAATGGCGACTCTTCTTGGAAGAAGACTTCGACTTGCGTCGGCGCTCCTCGCGCTCTTCTATCAGGCCCTCGGTAATCAGCAGGAACGAACTGTCAACGGCAGGAAGAGCCACACCGTCAGAGAACTGGCCTGCCACCTGGTCCATCTTGAAGAACTCGGGATTGATGGCTTTCATGTCCTTCACCACTTGTTCTGCATTGCCGAAGAGCGTTGCCCACACGATATAGTCGCGCCAGAGTTTAGTCTCCGTCAGATTGCGTTCGTTGGCTAAGGTGAAGTCGCTAAGGAAACGTTTAAATCCGTACACCTCGTTCATCTCTGCCTGTTTGTTTTTATAGTAAGAGACATCACGCTTGGTACATAGCAGGTCAATGAATGTACGCACAAGTTTCCTGTTGCCCTTGTCGCTCATAAACGTTTCCAGTTCCTTTGGGTCGAGCACATGATTATCGCCGGCAGCCTTCTTGAATATCTCGTGCATCTTATAGGCCAATGGCGTGAGGTCCTTTTCCAATGACAGTTCCTTAACTACAAAGCGGTTCTGCATCCTGCCCGTTTCTGTCATGACGGACTGCACAACGAAGGCGCCTTCATTAATCATTTGCAGGATGGTGGCAGAGACCAAGCGCTTATAATCCACCTCTTTACCGTAATTAAATGCATTCAGCATTTCGTTGGCCTGCTGCAGATTGCCTTCCAGAGGGACAGATCTGAAATAACCTACGGTCTGTGTCCACTTCTCGTGCTTCTTGCGCCTACCCTCAGCCATCATCTTTTTAACGAGGAGGAATATTCCCCACAAACCGGCAGCACCGCCAAGGAGTATGCCAATGGCTTTGAGAACACTCAGCACGTCGTCCCAGAAACTTTCCTCCTTGATGGCGTCACCATAGTCGCTGCCTTCAAAGGCAAGTTGCTTCTTATGCTCAAAAGTGTCGTCCGTATCTTGAACAGTAGGATTCAGCATGCCTTTGGAGAATCTCGCCATGACATAGAGTGCTGCCTCTGAGTTCATTGGTTCGGTGGTTTCGACAATGATTTTGCCATCCTCAAAACGTAAGTCGCCCTTGAACTGGAATCCCCAGATGCCGCATGTCTCTGCATCAAACCGCTGGGTGGTATCGGCACTCTCTATGGTTACCTTGGCCCGTTCTGGCTTCGGTGTCACGCTTTTGTCAAGGAATACGTGGCGAATGGCATCGGCATCGGGGTATCCACGCACCAGACAGGTGATGGTGTAACTCGTCGTGTAGGTGCGTTCACCACTCTTGCCTAAACCCCAGCAGAGTTCATAGCCGCCATTTTTCTCTATGATGCCACACCGTCCCGCCTTCTCCTCACGGTTCCGGTCTGTTCTCCATGTTCCGACATGCTCGTAAGCCAGTCCCGTATTGTCGCTGACGGTCAGGTCCTCGACTTTACCAGGACTCATGTTGCCCAGTCCGATGTAGCACTCCGTTCCCTCGTCGGTAATGGTCATGCGGCGTGTCTCAGTGATGCGTGCATCACCGTTCTTGCCTATCACCACGCGGATATTGAGGTCGTGGAGCCGCGACTGGGCGAACAGCACACCTGCCGATGCCACGAACGACATCATCAGCAGGGCAGCAAATCTTTTCACAGTCATTCCGTTTAATGGTTCTTTATAGATGAGTAAATGCCTATCTTGCAGGCAATCACTTATTTCATGACACCAAACAGGCTATAGACATAGGTTTTTCCATTATCATCGTTCTTGACCCAGAGGTGTCCATGCTCTTTATCAACATTCACCACGGTGTAGCCAGGCTTGTAACTGCTAACGTCAATTGCGCTGACCTTGTCGCCCTCCTTGAACTTCACCTTGAAGGGCAGCAGTTTGCAATTGTCCTTGGTGGTACATTCCAATTGGTTGGCAAATGCTGCTATCAATACCTTGTCGCCGCTGACCTGAACGACGGTGCCATATTTCATATTGCCATTTACATTAAAGGCCACCTGCGCACCCGATTCAAATTTGCCTTCCTTCAGCACGTTGAATGAGCCGGGTTTCAGTTTCTCTCCCTTCTGCTTCTCCGCCAGTTTCGGAGAGTCGAACTCTCTCGGCCAGGTATAATCGTCGTCCAGATAGCACACTACAGGCTCCGTTGGTGTTGAGTCATCAATGACGATGGCACGCTGCATGTCGCGCTTAGAAGAGCCATAAGTCAGCAATATGTCGCCCTTCTTGGCATTCTCGCTCTTGCCCAGAGGAATAATGAGTGCATTGGGCACCTCAACTTTATTGCCGTATTGATCGACGACTGATTTCTCCTTGCCAACTTCGATAATGGTTGTGTTATACCATAGCATGGTCTTCTTCACCAACTCCTCGCCGCGATCTATATAATCGAGGTAGTGCTCCTGATTAGACAAAATCTGCTGGCCGGGCTTGGCGTCAATCTCAATGTCCATTGGGAAATCCCATGGCCACACCTTCGGGTCGGTCTGTGCCTCTGCCACTGTTATGAATGCGAACATGGCTGTGAATGCCATCACGGATACTTTCATTGAATGTCTCATAATTGTATTAAATGTTTAAACGATTAATATTTATTTTAATAACTCTTTTAATTGTCGTTTCACCTCTGCTCTCACCATATCGCGCATGGCAAACAGGAGTCTTGCCTGATCCTCAGTGTAGTTGCTGGCTGCCTGATGCCTGAGGTTTGGTTTGTTTTTTGGTGACTTCTGTTCCATAGGCGTGTCGTATGGTTTGTTCTTGCGATTTGTTTGCAAAGTTACGGCCAAAACAATGCACAACCTTCAGCAGAAAACGCAGAAAGTTGTGCAGAATCTTCCAAAATGCGCCAAAACAAACGCATTTTACCTATGTTTCTCTAATTTCGGGATAAATAGTCAGTTGGCGTGACACCATAAAACCGCTTGAAGGCTCGGGTGAATGCGCCCTGGTCTTCGTAGCCGCAACTCAGGGCTATGTCTAAGATAGTGGTTTGCGGAGTACTGTTATCGAGCAGTTGGCGCGCCTTCTGCATGCGGATATTGGTGATGTATGCCTGTGGGGTCTCGCCGGTTATTGCTTTCAGACGGTTGCGGAACTGGGTGGTGCTCATGGCCATCTGCGAGGCCAACGCATCAACATTGACACTGTTGTTCTCTATCTGCTCGGCTATGATGACCATGGTGCGTGAAAGGAAATCCTTGTCGCGGGCGGAGAGTTCTTGCTGTCGGTCGGCTCGCTCGTTCTCGTATCGCTGGCGCAACTCGTCTAAGGTCATGGTGACTTCGCTGAGTCGACGGCGCTGAAGTGCCGAGCGGCGGCGCAACATCACTACCAGTGTGACGGCCACTGCCAGCAAAGCCAAGCATACAATCAGGATGATGGTGCGTGAACGATGGACACTGGTGTTCTCTTCAGTCAGGCGGGTGTTGCCAAACTCGGCATTGTAGCGAGCCAGCAGGTCGGCAGCACCGTTGTTGTAGAGCGAGTCTTTCAGCAGGTCGAAGCGTTCAAGTTCCAGTCGGGCACTGTCGGGACTGATGGTCCACAGCGCTTGATAGAGTCCGTCGCGGGCATGCATCTCGTTATATGGATTGCCCATCTCGTGACACAGACTGACGGCTTCGCGCAGATAGGGCACTGCCTGACGCTCCAGTCGCCGTTTCTCGGCATCGGCACAGCCCTGCTCGCGGCTCATGGAGAGCAGCGTGTGACCCACTTTGTTTAGCGATATGGCTAGCGACTGACGGTTGCCCTCGTGGCGGAAGTATGGAATGATGGAGTCGAAGATGGCAAGAGCCTCCTGATGCTGCTTCATGCCCAACAGGATGGCAGCCTTCTGGGCCAGACGCACACGCAGTTTCATCTGCCGCCCGTCCTCACGTTCCAGCCGTATGGCCCGCTCGATATAGCGCAGGGCAGCGTCGAAATGACTCATCGAGAGTTCGGTCTCGGCAGCAGCCCCACAATACATGGCGATACGGGCACGGTGGTTGATTTCCTCGGCCAACTGAAGTGCCTCGAGTATGTATTTCAGTCCCTCCTGTGGCTGCTTGGCATCGACATAGATGGCACCAATGGTGTTGAGCGACGAGGAAATCATCTCCTTGTCGCCACTGGCACGGTCCATGGCGTTGCACTCCTTGGCATAGCGCAGGGCTTTCTGGTAGTCAGACTGTCGCGAGGTACACACGGCGAGTATGCTGAGTTCGTCGGCCACCTCGTCGGTCATGCCCAACTGGCGAAGCATCGGCAGCGCCTGCTCGCCTACGATGACGGCACTGTCGTAAAGTTGTTCTTCATAGTAACTGCCACTGGCCTCATAGAGGCGCATGGCCTCCTGACGATTGACCGCCTGCTTGCCTTGAGACTTATTGTCCGGTGCCGCTCCAACAGCAATGGAAGCAGTAAAGAGAATGAGTGTGAGTATCAGTTTTGCCAGGTAATCGCTTGGGGTGACACCGAAGAAACGCTTAAAGGCACGTGTGAACGATGACTGACCGTCGTAGCCGCAACATTTTGCCACGTCAAGGATGGTCATATCGGGAGTGTTGTCCAGCAGGTAGCGCGCCTTCTGCATGCGTATGTTGGTGATATAGTTCTGTGGCGTCTCGCCGGTAATTGCCGAGAGCCGCCGACGGAACTGAGAAGTGCTCATCGCCAATGCCGAGGCAATGTCGTCAACATTGACACTGTTAGATTCTATCTGGTTGTCGATGATGGTCATCGTCTTGGAGAGGAACTGCTTGTCCTGCTCCGACAGTTCACTGGCAGCGTCGTTTCCTGTGCTGTCCTGCTGCTGATGCTCATAATGCAATTTCAGTTCCTCAAGGGTCTTGGTCTCCTCACTGAGACGTCGCTTCTGCAAGGCTATCAACCGGCGCTGGCGCACCACAAGCACAACGGCCGCAGCCAACAGCACCGTACATATTATTATAATATAGATTCGCGAACGGCTCACAAGGCGGGTCTCTTCTTGCAACTGGTCGTTACCCAGTTCAGCATTATATTTCGTCTGCGCTTCTCCAAAGGCCTTGTTATAGAGCGAGTCCTTGAGGCGGTCGGAGCGCACCAACTCCCGTCGGGCACTGTCAGAATCCATCTCTCCACGTGCCTGTGGCGTTGCAATCCAACACATCATGACTATCAAAACGGTGATAAAAGTACATTTCTTCATCATCAATCACTATTATGCGGGCAAAGATACTCATTTTTGCCTGATAAAATGTATTTTCACCATAGTTTTATATGTTTTGCGACCGTGGACATGCTCGAAATAGAGAAATCAATATAGGTGTGCGTAAAAAAGAAGTGCCCCAGAAGTATCATGTCTTACTTCTGGGGTTCACTTCTGTTAAGGTTTCACTCTGAAACGTAGGTCAGGTCGTCAATGCAGACATACACAGGAGTGTTAAGTCCCCATTCGCCCTTGTCCGTTCCGTCAAAGGTGAATGTCAGACTCTTCACCATGCCCAGCGAACTCAGGTCGAGCCACGTCCAGTCCTTCACAACCTTAACGCCCGAGCGATAGTCGGCAGGATAGAACTCCACGCTCTTGCCGTTGTCTGCGGTAACGGTCACCTTTAGATAGTCGCCTGCTTCGAACTTCTTTGAATAACTGTCGCCGTTCTCAACAGAGTTAACCAGATAGGAAGCGTTAGTAAAGAAGAAACCCTTAACAGCAACTCCCTTTGCATTGCTGACAGACAAGGTGGCGTTCTGTCCATAAACCACTGCAAACTGCTTGCCGCTATGAGCCTTGCCAGTAACGTTGTTGAACTGGTCAACGGTAAGGTTAGCAGACGAGAAATCTGTGGCAGTGCGGTTAGAAATGCCGAAGCCCATGAAACTCATACCATAACTGGATGTTGTGTAAGAAGTCTTGAAACTCAAGTCTTTCTCCGCGTAGGAGCAGGTGTAAGTGGTGCCGCCCCAGCCGTCAGTCACGCCAGTTCCGTTTTCCTCACCCATCCAGAAACCATCTTCATTCAGTTTCTGGTCCTCAAACGACACGACAACTGCTTTCGCCTTGTCATTGTCGTCGTCATCACTACACGAAGTTACCAGTACCGGTCCTCCGATAATGGCAAGAGCCATCAGACTCTTCAAAATGTTTTTTGTTTCCATCATAAATGTTATTTAATGTGTTAATGAAATCCAAGACATGCACGCCGCTTCCAATAATACGGCATCACATTTCCACAGCGATAGTTTCTTATATTACCTCTTCTGCGCCTTCCTCGAGACGAAGAAAATAAACAATGATGAAAGGCAGGTCTTCTGACTTGTTGCCGATGCAAACGTCTTCCCGAAAAAGTACAGTGACTTGTATGTTTACATCGTCTAAGGCAACTCACAGCAGCGGGACTGTTCAGGATTCGCACCTGATTCCCTTTTAATCACTTCTCAAGTGAACCAATCATATAACAGGTCGCAAAGGTATAACAAATAACTGACACCGCAAAATATAACCGCGCATTTTTTATCACTCCCCCTGCATATTCTACGCCACATTTTTCCACTTAAATAACTTCTTCCCAACACTCTGAATATCAAAACATAACAAATAACAAGAATCGTTAGTGTTGATACAAGCGATAAGGATGATTATTCAATCCACGCCCCCACAGGGAGGGCGACTTCGTTGACGAGGTGATAGCGGAACCTTCAGGAAAGTTTCAATCCACGCCCCCACAGGGAGGGCGACTGACTTCATTCGTGCGTAAGCTGCAGCAACAGTGCCGTTTCAATCCACGCCCCCACAGGGAGGGCGACTTGTCTGGGAGAAACCGTCTGACACCTTTTGGCTGTTTCAATCCACGCCCCCACAGGGAGGGCGATTTTACTATGATTTCTATCGTAATACCCAATGGGAGTTTCAATCCACGCCCCCACAAGGAGGGCGACTGCCACCGTCTTCGAGTTGCGCAAGCAATGGTATGTTTCAATCCACGCCCCCACATGGAGGGCGACTATCTACGCACAGGTAGCCGTCCTCATCAACCGAGTTTCAATCCACACCCCCACAGGGAGGGCGACCCAACTGCGCTTCCGCTTGACCAAGTTCCGTTTTGTTTCAATCCACGCCCTCGCAGGGAGGGCGACCCGACTGGGATATGACAAACAGTTATATCAAGTGGTTTCAATCCACGCCCTCGCAGGGAGGGCGACGTCGCCGTGCCGCTGCTGGCATGTCGGCGAGATGGTTTCAATCCACGCCCTCACAGGGAAGGCGACAAGAAATAATTTTATAAGTTATGGAAGCACCAGAGTTTCAATCCACGCCCCCACAGGGAGGGCGACCTAAATCCACCTCTTTCACTTCAAGGGTGTCGAGGTTTCAATCCACGCCCCCACAGGGAGGGCGACGTGTGTTGGTTACGCAACTGGAAGGGATGCTTCTTGTTTCAATCCACGCCCCCATAGGGTGGGCGACCATGGCTGCTCGACTTTCTCGCCGCTCACAATTACGTTTCAATCCACGCCCCCATAGGGAGGGCGACGCGGACAAGTGATTTACATTCCGACTTCATCGAGTTTCAATCCACGCCCCCATAGGGAGGGCGACTTGTGTACCATCGCTATCACTGTGGAGTTCTTCAGTTTCAATCCACGCCCCCACAGGGAGGGCGACGCTGGCGATACACCCAGTGGGAACTCCATTACAAGTTTCAATCCACGCCCCCACAGGGAGGGCGACCCCGTCCGTTGTACTCGTTGACGGCATAGTTAGTGTTTCAATCCACACCCCCACAGGGAGGGCGACCGAACGCTGGCGCATATTGCTGTAACTGGTTTAGGTTTCAATCCAAGCCCCCACAGGGAGGGCGACCACAAACAAGAGAAAGATATGACTATACAAGGAAGTTTCAATCCACGCCCCCACAGGGAGGGCGACAATTGATTGCTTATGTGGTGGGATAAGAGACAAGTTTCAATCCACGCCCCCACAGGGAGGGCGACGAGATATTCCACGCTTTCCTTAACTCCGCGCGAGTTTCAATCCACGCCCCCACAGGGAGGGCGACGTTGAAGCAATACAACGACATCATGGACATGGCGGTTTCAATCCACGCTTCTTTGCCATAGACGGTTAGATTAGTTCTTCGATGGTCACACCTGTAGGAAGAGCATCTTTGCTTATCGTAACGGTGTAGTCGGAGAAAGCACGGGGTGCACCTTCGCACTTCTTTTCTACCTTTACTAAATCAAAGAGTTTATTGGCAGGAGCGTTACCTAACACTGAATAGTGTTTGAACACTATCAGTTTCTGGGCACTCATCAGCCCTCGTGCTGCCGAGCGGTCAACATCGAACATATTCTTCAACGCATCCCAGAAGAGTGTGAGGTCTTCCTCTGAGAATCCCGTTTGCTTGGCAAGATTGGCAGAGATAAAACCGTGACAGACGTATAAACCATAAGGAACAGTGGCTTTACGCCCCATAGTACGGTTGTCGCCACCTTGTTTTTCTGCCTCCTTTTCTGTAGCAACAGCCATACGAGTGATTGAGTGCTCCATTGCTGCAATGGGATCAACAGAACGTGCAAACGTCAACTGGATAGGGCCACGGACTTGACCTGCATTTTTGCCTGTTGACATTACTGCACCAAAGGTTCTAATGTCAAAAAACTTCCGGCACATAACATCTCTGGCTGCAGAAGTCTTGTCTGTAGCATTCTTCACGCTCTCTTCATCATGTGCGGCATCGATGGATTTGTTCAGCACTGCTTTTTCCTTTATGAAGATATCATAGCCTTCAGCACAGTCTTTTGCCACCTGCACATAGTTGCGCACTTTACGCTTTAGGCAAACGTCGGTCACCAGGCCCATACCGGTCTCTGCATCCACACGGGGCAGGTTGCCAGCATCGGGGTCGCCGTTAGGATTACCATCTTGTACATCAAAGATGTAAACGAAATCGATTCTCATTTTAAGTTCTGACATAATAGTATGATTTTAATGGTTATTCTTCGTTATCATTATCCTCATTCTTGGTAAAGAAATCCTGTCTTTGGTGGTAATAGCCGATGAAGAAACGGCCTTGATCCTGCAAATCCAGTTGGGGTCTGAAGCCATTGGCATCAATCTTGCTGATGATTTCTTGCTTCAGCTTCTCGAAGTAAATCTTCCGACCCTCATTCTTCAGATTCTCCACATGATGATTAGAGAGATTCAGAATGGTAGAGAATACGGCAGCAGGAGTGGAACTGGCGGAGTTCATATACCGCTCACGGATAGAATGTTGATTGTTTGCCTCTTCCTGAATCTTATCAAGCACGGCAAACAGTCGGCCACAGAGGTAGCCTTGGTTGGTGTTCTCTTTGTCTAACATAACTTGTATTTTTTGTTCATTATTCTTTAGTCTGTTGAGATATGCTTTGATGATGGCGGCACGGGTGATGTGCACCGCATTTTTGTCTTTTTCCCCTGATTCTGCTCGGATGCGTCTAATGCAAGAAGCAAAGAGCGTTTGAGGATATGGCAGTCTCTCAAAGATACTTTTTACTACTGCTTCTGGCAAATTCGGCGTAGCATCTGAGACCTTGCCACCAAGCGTTACAGTGCTGATAATGTTACGCAAGCTCATATATGGTTTCTTTTCCGGACGGGTGTCAATGACTTCCATGTCGTCAAAATGTCTGCAGATGGTTTCTGCAAATTGATGCAATGGAATCTCCGCCCAGTAAGTGACTGCTATGCGTGCTGCATTGGGAGCCAGTCCCAAAATATAGAATATGTCCTCAGATGAGGATTTCAGAGTTCCCTTGTAGATTGATTCAAAGACTTTTCGCACCTGCTCAATGTTTCGGTTAGGGTCGTCAGATTGTTCGTTGAAACCAAAAAGACCGAAGAAACTATCCTCTGCTTTTTGTCCCGCTTCATCATTCTTGGAAGCCCAGAAAAGGAAAGTGCGTGAACCTATCAGAAACTTATTGCGAGAGTCGGATGCTAACAGATGATTGAGGGCTGTCGTATATGCAAATTCCGCTATCTCACTTATTGGAGCATTCCCACCTTTGGTCTTACCGTAAGAGTCATAGCCCGAACTAACCTGAAAAGCCACCAATTTGGCTGTTGCCTGACTGCCTGGTATCATTGTGGCTGTTGTGGTTTCAACAATATTGCCCTTTTTACCAGAGATGATGCAGACTTGTCCTCCATCTACTCCTGTTACCGGGTCTTCATTTAGCAACTCTGCTTTCTCTGCCACAATTTTAGTATCTCCATCTATGAGAAATGAAAAGGTGGAATATTTCTTGTTTAGATTCTTTTCTATCTCTCCCCAAAGAGGGTCATGCTGCATCTGGCTAAGGATAAACGATTGCTCAAACTGATAGAATTTCCGTACCGCCGTTATGTCTTGATTGTCAGGATGTGCTTCATAGATGCTTTCTACCTTGTATTTGAATGTCTGATACTGCGCTGAGGAATCGCCCTTATCTGAAAAACCAAAGACATATCCGCTGTTATCGTATAAATAGTTAGCAGCCAACGCACTCGTTCTTCCGACATGTTTCTTCACCAAGAACTTCTGTGCCTGTTTCTTGTCTATGCGCCTGTCCTCAAATCGAAGAAAGTTCCCTTCCTTGTCTATAACGATAAGGAAACCGATTTCTTTCAGTTCCGTACCCGGTTTTGGCAAATTGCCACAACGATAGTAATAGTCATAAAGTGCTTTCAATATCATCGCAGTATCTCCTCACTATCTTTTGGTGGAACAACAATTACCCCATTCTCCATCTTTGCACGATAGAACATGGCTGGTGGATTTTTCAGGCCTTTCTCGAAGTCCATGTCGTAAAGCATGATACCTAAATCACGGTTCTCGTTGACAGGTGACGTCAATTCCTCTGTTTCCGGATTTACCAGTCTGAAGGAGGCCACACACTCGCGAGTTCCCAAATAGGGTTGGTTGAAGCACTGCCCTTTGCTGGCACGCCGCTCAAACATGGCATTGTATTTTGCCGGATTCTCATCGTTATGCTCCTTGTCGAACAATTCTGGCTGTCCTATTCTCTTTCGCTGAGGAATGAATTCCAGTTTCGCCCAGATACGGTATCTGACATCTTTTAATAATAGGCTGTTCTTCTGTTGACGTTTGTCTTCTATATAAATGGGATTCTTTGATGCAACAGCACCCACCTCATTACGCCGCACTGAAGTCCATTTAATAGGATTTAGTACCTCTATCTTTGTCACTTGCCAATGGATGGCGGGCTTCCAGAAGATGGCCTCAAAGATAGCACGTGCGGCAGAAGGCGTGATGACATCATAACTCACCCGTTCCACTTTCAGTTCCGGACGGGTGAAGCAGGCCATCGGCCCCCATACTTCTAAACAAAATTCTTTGTCGTAGTATTCCATATGGATTATATTATATATGTTTCTTCAATCCAATGATTCTCTATTGACAATCCTGTGTCATCATGGTAGAAAGCAGGATTGGTTATTACATAAATATTCTCGAAAGGTTCCTCTATACCACCAATGCTTTTTATCTTTTCAAAATCATGTTTGCGTATGTTGACACTGTATTGAGCCATCTGCTTCATCAACTGATAAGAGGGACCTTCTGACAGCAACCGTTGATAAATACTGACGCTGTCATGCCAATTGATAAGGACTGGTGTTGTCTGTTCGTCTATCATGTGAAATCGGTTGGCAGCTTCCTCAAACTCACATGCGGACTTATAGAGTAACTCCTGCATTTGCTGTTTGTCGAAGTTGCCAATTCGGCAATGAAGTTGCTTGAAATAGGCAGCCATCGTCTCTGGAGCAAACCAGTCATACTGTCCAACCATGTTTAGTCGCGCGTTGTTTGTCTGTGAAATAAAACCAGGCGGCAGTGGATGTTCCTTTCCTAAACTGAACACGTAGGTTGTGCAAATACCGTTTTTCCCTTCACGATTACAACGCCCTGCTGCCTGGAGTATCGAGTCGAGTCCCGTCTCTTGACGATAAACAACAGGGAAATCAATGTCGACACCTGCTTCAACAAGTTGTGTGGAGATTACTCTTACGGGACAGTCGTTTTCTTCTTTCAATGCTCTTTTTATCTGTTGTATGGTTGTTGCCACATGGACAGGGCACATCATACGTGAAAGATGCAGGCATATTCCTTCTTTTGGCAGTCGGTCATATAGTTCTTTGGCATCAATACGTGTATTCACAATGCAAAGAACTCGCTGATGCTTGACCAATTCCGCCGCTATTTCATCGTATGATTTAGGAGTCTCGTCGATTTTCAATTCTACACGTCTCAGTTTATCGTGAAGTTTTGCCTCAGTCGGGATGATTTCATGAACAGAGGACAGAGCGTCAAATCCAACAGAGGGATTGGCACCCTCTATCCTTCCTGTTAACACTGGTTGGCTGGCAGTTGTAAAAAGGATAGAAGTGTCAAAAAGACGGCACAACGTATCAAGTGTATGATCGATTGGTTTATAAAAGTTCATAGGCAATGTTTGAACCTCATCAAGTATCAATACACTCTTGACTATATTGTGAAGTTTCCGACAAGCGGAACGCTTATTACTGAATAGCGATTCAAATAATTGCACGTTGGTGGTAACGATGATGGGAAAATCCCAATTCTCTGTAGCCAACTGCATACGCTCTCGTTGTTCCCGATCCTTGATGTCATCAGGATTGACATTTGAATGATGCTCCAACACATTTTCCTCACCAAAAATAGTTTTTAGCGTAGCCGCTGTCTGCACGATGATGCTCGTATAAGGTATTGCGATGATAACCCTGTGGAGATTATTTTTTACTGCATGGTTCAAGGCCCATAATACCGAAGCCAATGTCTTTCCACCACCTGTAGGTACGGTGAGGCTATAGAATCCCGTCTTGCCTTGGCTTTCCTTGACACATTGCTCCTGCACGTAATTACGAATGCGGTTGACCTCTGTATCCTCTGACTTTTCCTTCAAATGGGATAAATACTCCTCTAACTTTGTTAACAATTCTTCCATCGTTGTATGAACACCACGATGGGACGCCTGTTCTGGATTCATAAACTCTTCTGTATCCAAACTATCGGCATCCACGAGACAGGAGAAGAGCATACGGACAAGGTGATGAAGGTCGTAGCTCTTCAGATTCTGCAGCCTTGGCATAGTGCAAGATTGTGATTCTGGAATCAAAACCTCTTTAGGAATATCTTTCTTTGTCTCTTTAATGTATTCGCAATAGTCGTAAAGTCCACGATGATGCCCGGCTATTGGCTGAGCAATCAATGGTGATAACTGAGGGTACAGTATTTGTGCAATGTGGGCACCTATATATGCATGATTCGGACCATTCTTCGTATTGGCGTATTTCGGGTTGTAACCTGTAACCCCTTGAATATACTTCTGCCAGTCAGTCTGCTCCTTACCTTTGTCATGTAGTAATCCCATGATACGCGCTATATCGTCAAAGCCAAACTCAGCAGCAAACTGCACTGCAAGTTCAGCAACATGAGTACTATGAGATTCTAAAGATTGTACTCGATGCCCTATGCCGTTGTCTTGTGACTGTGTGATGTGAGCGTACAATTCTGTCATTAGTATTCTTTTTGATTGCAAAGATAATAGTATATTGTCCCAAATCGCGGCACAGTCTCAAACTTTTTTCTGCTCATCGTAATTTTTATCCATTTCTGTTACGTATCGTGCTACTTTTTGGCGTAGATCTATTGGCGAGACTACATAAAGACGGTTTTTCTTACGAAGGATTTCGCCTATAAAATCATCAGTGGGTGAGATGAAGTAAGAAAAATCAGAATACTCATCATTGGCAAATATTTCCTTCTGAGAATGGTGCAAGGGCAGGTCTCTAAGATAAGGCCGTTCTGCTTTTGATACTCTGATAACTATCTTTTGGGGTGGAGTCGACTCGTCTCGGAAAACACCAAAATAATCATGGAAGTAATCTTCGGCATCAAAGTCTTTATCGAGTTGGAAAGACTTCGCTAATTTTTCAAAGTTTTTGATACGGTCAAGGGAGAAGGTTCGGAACTGCTGCTTGACCTTTGTCAGCATATACCATCTTTGTTTGTAGAGTTTTAGACAATAGGGCTCTGCTTCAGGATAGTTTTTTACCTCCGCATCATTATATTTCTGATAGGTGAAAGAGATGCAATGATTGGTTTTCATCGCCTCCAATATGGATTGGAGATATTTATAACCAGATGGTATGCTTTCCAGTAGTATCCGTTTTTGAAGACTGATACCCTCTTGAACCGCCGTATGTACCGTCATGGACGAGAGCATCCAATTTTGGATTGTATCTTCTCGGAGCACAGACTTGTTGGCTATATAATACTTGAACCCGTTTTTCTTGTCGCATTCTATAATGATGCCAAAAATATCCTCAATGGCATCTTTATGGCGATTGAATGTTGTTCGAGAAATCTCCACTCCACCACTCATCTCTGAGCGGAGCCACTTCTCATTGATTTCGGCAAATGAAATCATGCCTGCTTGATAAATGGTGTTCAGTAGCCAAATGTATTCTTTGAATAATTCTGGTGTTTTCATAATGTTTTCTTTAGTTTGATTTTAGTCTTTTTCTTACCAAGGCGTCTGTTTCTGAAACCGTTATATTTGTATATGCCTGGTGACGGGTATAATGATAACAACCATACATGTTGTCCCATATAATGGTAAGCCGATCATTATTTACCCTCTAGTTTTTCATAAAAGAGAGGCAAAGCCTATGTGTCTGTGTCTTCTTGCCCAGTCAGTACGGACTGCGTTTCCCGCTGATGAAGACGGCATGGGCGGGGATGTCGCCGGTGCGGACACTCCAGTCGAAGGTGCCGTCGGGAAGGAAATGGAGCAGTTCGCCGCTCGACACGTAGTTCTTGGCGTCCATGATATAGAAATCTTTGTTGATGGGGTTCACGATGATGCCGTAAGGCAGGCGTATCTTGCTCATCTCGGGCGCGGTGCTCAGGTGGTCGGCCACCTTCTGGTGGGTTCTGACGTTGATGATGCCGTAACTTACGGTGTTGCGCTGGAGTATCTCGCTCCAGGCGGTGCCTATATAGTATAATGAGTCGCCCACCAGACACATCTCGCTTATTGACGCGTCTATCTCGTCACCAATGGCAACATAACCATCGCTGCTCTGCTGCATGCAATAGACCCGTGGCGGCACATCCTCATAGTTGCCGCGCGAGGTAATCCACAACTGTCCGTAACGGTCGGCACGGCAGCGGTGCAGGTTGCGACCCACTTCGATGGTACGCTCCACCTTGAACGTGTTCAGGTCGATGACGCTCACCCTGTTGTCGTAAACCGGGGGCATATACCCTCCGCTGTTGACAACATATAGTTTGCCGTCGAGCACAGCCATCTCCTCGGGCTGGTAGCCCACCTCCACGCGCCCTGCTATTTCGAGCGTCAGCGTGTCCACCTTATATATAAGTCCCAACTGCTCTTCGGCACCCATCACAGGACCCGCGAAACTGCTGACGTAGGCATAGCCGTCGTGGAAAGCGAGGTAACGGCAGTTGGGTATGTCCACCTGTCCAATGCGTCGCGCCGTGCCCACATCAGCCACCTCCACCTTGTTAGAGCAGTTGATAATCATCCACAGGCGCGAGCCGTACACCTTGATGTCGTTACCCACGTCGCCCAGTTCCTTCACCGTCTCTGGGTTCAGTTCAGAGTATATGTTGCGGTGGTATTGCGCCGTTGTCAGGTCGAGGAAATCGAGAGTGCATTTGTTGCTGCCCATATTGCCCTCGCACAGCACATACATTCCGGTGATGTCGCCGCTCGGCTGCGTGCCGCCTCCCGTGTCGTATGTGGTGGAATAGATGATGGGGTCGTCGGTGCGGCAGGAAGAGAGCATCCCCGCCACAACTCCCAAGAGCAGAATCGCCCCTGCAACCTTTGAACATTGAACTTTGAACATTAAGCTTTTAACTTTTAACATTTAACATTGAACTTTGAACTTTAAACTTTAAACTCTGAACTCTAAACTTTGAATTATGCCTTCACCCATAGGTAATCATAAAGTTCAATGTTTAAAGTTCAAAGTTCAAATTTTTAAATCCTCACATCCAGCGATATGCCGTAGTTACGCTTCGGCATCGGGTAGTTGAGGATTACATCATAGTCTTGCGAGAAGACATTGTTCACCTCGAGCAGCACCTTGAACTGGCAGCCCCACTTCTCAAAACGATAACTCAGTGACAGGTCGCTGGTGTACCAGGGCTGCATATAGTTGTAGATGATGTTCTCCTGCTGGTTGTAACGTTCGCCGGCATACAGGAAACTGTAGTTGAAGTCCCACTGCCTGTATCCCACTCCGAGGATTGCCGAGCCGCTGTGCCAGGGGATATACGGTATCTGGTCGTTATAATACGGTGTCATGGGGTCGGTAACGTCTCGTGCGTCCTGATAAGTATATTGCACTCGTCCCGACAGTCGCACATCGCGCCACGGCTCAAGGTCAATCTCTGCCTCAACATCAACGCCCCTGATATGCACCTTTCCGAGGTTGAGCATCGTCCAGCGGAACTGCTGTCCCTTGGGATATGCCACTATCTTGTCGTGAACACTGTTATAATAGATGTCCGTTTGCCACCTAACGCGCTGTATTACAGGACGATGGCTGCTGGATTGTAGATGTGTGAACTGCTTTTCCACAACGAAGCCGAAGTCATACTGCAATGCCGTCTCAGGCTTCAGCGACGCGTTGCCGAGGTCGGTGTAATAGAGGTCGTTGAACGTTGGCATGCGGTAACTCTTCTTGGCGAAGGCGCGCAGCGACAGCACCTTGTTGCGCAGCGGATAGGCATTTATGAATATTGCGGGTGTCAGTGCCGACTGGTGTTTGGTGATGGATGTTGGTTGTTGGCTGGCAACAGTATGTCGGGTGTCGCTGATGTGCTGCACCATGAGCGAGCCCTGCGCATTGAACCACGGATGGTTGAACGCCGTGGCTACAGAGGCGTAATGGCTGATGCGGTGCGGGTTGGCGAAGTTCTTCATGTTGGCATTCAGTTTGTTCCACTTGAAGTCGTAGGCCACGCTTGCGCTCCAGTAGGGCAGTATCTCATAGACATGCGACGACGACGCGAAGAATTCCTGCTGTCGATAGGTGTTGTCAACACGCAGAGTGGTGGTGTCGCGATTGATGTAGTGGGTGCCGTAAAAGGCATATTTCGCGAGCAGGCGAGTGCTGTATTTCTGCCCTATGCTCTTGTTGACGTATGCCTGGACAAAGGTGTTGTGGTCCGACTGCCGCTCGCCGCGCCTCCACACGTTGTTAACTATGGCTCCGGGGATGCCCCGCTTCGAGTGGTATGTATATGCCTTCATGTTCCACCCGCCCTCGCTGAATATTCCGAAGATGTTTGCCTCGGCGCGCAGAGCCCAGATGTCTCCGTTCTGTCGTGTGGCGGTGGTGTCGTAAGCCACGGTGCCGTCGGCGTTCTTGCGACGGTAGCGGAAGTCGTACTTGCCGCTGGAGTTGAGGAACTCGGCATTCAACGAACTGGTGAGCATTCGCGAAATCTTCAGTTCCCACAGTGCCGAGAAGCGGAAATGGTCGCTCGAGCCGTATTTCGTCTTGAACTTCAGGTTGGCGCGTCTGCCCTCGCTGAACTTCGGTCGGCGTGTCTTGATATACACCGAGCCGGCGTTGCCGAACTCCGATGCCGGCTGGAATATGGCGCTCTTCTGCCCGTTGTAGAGCGTTATCTCGTCAACGTTGTCCATTGAGAACTGCCCCAGATCCACCTGTCCGTTCTGCGCGTTGCCCAACTGTATGCCGTCGTAGAATATGCCGAGGTGGTTGCTTCCCATCGAGCGTATGTTCACCGTCTTGATGCCTCCCACGCCGCCATAGTCCTTCAGTTGCAGTCCGGCGAAATAGCGCAGCGCGTCGGCGATGTTATGCGTGTTCAGGCGTTGCAGTTGCTCGCCCTTCATCGTGTGTGATGGAATCACCTCGCGAAACGTCAGTCGTGACGTCACCACCACCTCCCCGACGCTCTGTATGCTGTCGAGTCGGCTCCCTTTCTTCTGTCCGTAAGTCAACTGTACGGCAAGAAGCATCATCAATGCTACGCAATATCTAAGCATTTTGCACATGTCATTCTAAGTTTCCATGCCCCCCATCCCCGTGGGAAAGGCACGAATACAGGTTATGCAGGCAGGTCTTCTGACTTGCCGGCAGTCGCAAACGTCTTCCCGAGAAACCCGAAATCGCGCTCAGTATTTATCGCTCAACGCTCAACACTCAACGCTCAACAATATCCAGTGACTTGTTGCTTGCGCCCAAAGGCCGGCTCACAGCAGCGGGACTGTCCGGGACTCTCACCCGGTTCCCTTTTCATCTCATAAAGCGAGACACCTGCATTGTTCCTGCAAAGTTATTAATAAATTCGCAGAAGTAAGAAACATTTATGAATCTTTTTTGTTTTCACCCGTCATTATCGTAGAAAGCGGAAAGTAAAATAGGCTATATTGGTCAGTAAAATAGCCTATATTACTTTCCATAATGATGTGTAATGGTATTAATTTTTTATCTTTTTCTTGTGTGATTTGAGATAATGTCGTATTTTTGCAAGCACTTATAAATCAAACTATTGCTAATAATGATACTCAAGAGATTATTTGTTTTTATGGCGATTGCCGTGAATGTGCTGTGTGCGTCGGCACAGGACATGGACACGCCGGTGACTCAGGTGGCGCGTAACATGATGCCGGGATGGAACCTCGGCAACACACTGGAGGCAGGGAGCAACGCTAACAACTTTACCAACAACGGAGGTCTGGGTGCCGAAACATCATGGCAGGGCACCAAAACGACAAAGGAAGTTATCGACTATGTGCGCTCGCTGGGCTTCAAGAGTGTGCGCATACCATGTGCATGGGTGATGGGACACATCACCAACGCCATGCAGATGACCATCGACCCGCAGTGGATGGCGCGAGTGAAAGAGGTGGTTGACCTGTGCATCGACGACGGCCTGTATGTGGTGCTGAACGACCATTGGGACGGCGGATGGGTGGAACGCAGTTTCGAGGACACGTCGAACTCTACGGTGACACTAAACTGCGAGCGGATGAAGAAACTGTGGACCCAGATAGCAAACGAGTTTCGCGACTACGACGAGCACCTGATTTTCGCAGGACTCAACGAGCCGGCAGTGGGGAACGCCGCGCAGATGGCTGCACTGCTGAGATATGAGCAGGCATTCATCGATGCCGTAAGGGCTACCGGAGGCAATAACACGCGACGCATACTGGTGGTGCAGGGACCGAGCACCGACATCGACCGCACCGTGGAACTGATGAACACCATGCCCACCGACGTGGTGGATGGCAGGCTGATGGTGGAGGTTCATTACTACTCGCCGTGGAACTTCGCGCTGCGCACTGGCGCTGACGGCAGCGAGGTATGGGACAGAAACGCCTATTACTGGGGCGAGGAGAACCATGTGGCAGGCTCAATACACAACTCCACATGGGGTGAGGAGGACTATATGTTGGCGCAGTTGCAGAAGATGAAGACGAAATTCGTGGACAACGGGATACCCGTAGTGCTGGGCGAGTATGGCGCCAACTGGCGCTATGCCAACGGTTCGGGCGAAGACCAGACGAAGCACGACGCATCGGTGAGACTGTTCTATAAACTCTTCAACCAGTGGTGTATAGAGATGGGCATGGTGCCTATGGCGTGGTGCATCAACTACATGGGCAGGCCGACGATGACGCTGGTGAACCGCACGTCGCGCACCGTCTATTGCACTCCCGCCATGGAGGGCATTCGTGATGCGCTCGTTGCCACCTCGATAGAACAGCCCGAGGCAGCGCGGAACGGGGCGTTTGCTGACGACAAAACATACACCCTGAGTGGCATTCGCGTCGCCGACGATGACCTTCGGCATGGTATATATATACGCGACGGCAAGAAAATAGCAGTGAAATAACATGTGGCGACAATGCGGTCGCCAGCCAATAGTTGCCTAAAAAACCACTTTCTTTCGCTTTGTGAGAAAAAAAAACTTAAAAAATGCACTTGAAATCATTATTTTAAATAATAATACTGATAAAAGATGTGGTATTTGCGGAATTCTCATTACTTTTGCACGTAAAAATCAAAATAAGAAGAAAATGAGAAGGATTATTGCGCCTTTTTTGATTATATTGTTTGCTGCCACATCCCTGATGTCATGTCTTAAGGGAGATGATGACGAAGTCATACGTTATAGCGACACAGCACTGAGCGCATTCCAGGTGACAAATATCGTTGTGACAAAGACTACAAAGTCGTCGCAAGGAACAGACAGCACGTATAAGGTGAAGCAAAGTGCCACTTCTTATACGTTCCAGATAGATCAGGAGAAGCGCGAGATATATAATGTTGACTCGCTGCCATACGGAACCGATGGCACCAAGATGCTTGTTTACGTGGCAACGGTGAACAACGGTGTGGCGCTGCTGAAGTCGCTCGTTGGCGTCGATGCGACCACATTCTCAAGTACCGACTCTCTCGACTTCTCGGTGCCTCGCACTGTCATCGTGCGAAGCAGTGACGGTAACTATAGTCGTGAATACACCGTGAAGGTGAACATTCACAAGCAGAAAGGCGAGGACTTCAAATGGGCGATGCTCGGAACCAATGCCGAACTGGCTGACCTCAAGGCGCTCAGAGCCTTCAATATCGGCGGCAAAATGGTGGTCTTCGGCAGCGACGGCACCAATACCAGGGCACTGCAGACAGATGCTTCCGACGGTAAGGCATGGACACCGGTGACATTCAATTTCAAAGGTCTGCTGCCTGCCGAGGCATACCAGCAGATTGTTAAGAAAGACAACCAGTTGTATCTGATATACGACGGCAAACTGTATTCGTCTGCCGACGGCGCGTCGTGGGACGAAGAAGGGACACCGGCGGTGAAAAAACTCGTGGCTGCATCAAGCGATAAACTCTACGGCATTACCGACGGCGGCGAGATGATGAGCAGCAGCGACGGCTCGGCATGGAACGCCGACGGCATGGACACCGAGGCTTCGATGCTGCCTGCAAACGACATCAACTATGCATGCAACGTGCTCCGCACCAACAAGGATGTGGAGAGGGTAGTGCTCGTTGGCAACCGCGATGCCTCTGTCTATGCGGCAGACACAGCGGCTGTGATATGGAACAAAATAGACGACACTGGCAGTTACGCCGTAAACCTGCCGTGGGCATACTACTCGATTGACATCAAGAACAAGTATGTGCTGCCACGACTTGCAAATCTGTCGATGACCAGTTGCGGCGACTATCTGCTGGCTCTGGGCGGCAAGGGCGTTGGCGCATGCACCAAGGAGGCGTACAGCCAGATTTACACCAGCCTTGACGGCGGCGTGACATGGCAGAACGAGACAGGCTTCCAGTTGCCCGAGGGCATCGACAAGTCGGCCACGATGATGGCGCTTGCCACCGACGACAGTTACCATCTGTGGATTATCTGCAGCGGCACGGGCCAGATATGGCGCGGTCGTCTGAACAGTCTGGGATGGCTTACGGAAGAGTAATCGTATAATGAAGCGGTATTCGCGCACGCGCGATAATATATATAAGGTAACAGGGCATGAAGAATAACGTCACGAAGCATACGATGCGGCTCGCCATGATGGCGGTGTTGCTGGTCTCTTCGCTCGGCATCTGGGCGCAGGAAGACGAGGAGTACCGCATGGAGATAGGTGCAGGCATCGGCATTACGGGATATCTTGGCGACTTCAACCCCAGCCTTACGAAGAACCTGCAGCCCTCGGCAAGCATCGTCTTGCGCCGCTATTTCAATCCCTACATGGGTCTGAAAGCGCAGTTGGGATATGGGAAGATGAAGGGGCAGGCGGCCGACGTCGAAACTTTCTACCCCGAATACCAGGGCACCGACTATAAGTTTGACAACACCCTTGTCGGTCTTGACATCACCTACGAATACAACTTCTGGCCTTACGGCACAGGGAGGGAGTATCGCGGGGCTAAGCCTCTGACACCCTACTTCATGCTGGGATTGGGCGGAACATTCGTCAAGGGAGCCGAGAAGAACATCTTCACCGTCAATGTCCCTATCGGACTGGGCGTGAAATACAAGATAGCACCGCGCCTGAACCTCGGGTTCGAGTGGGCAATGCACATCTCGCTGAGCGACGAACTCGACGGAGTGAAAGACCCGTACATGGTGAAGACAAGCGGCGCTTTCAAGAACACAGATTGCTATCACACACTTCAGGTGTCGCTGACCTACAGTTTTATGCCGAAGTGCAGAACGTGTCATAACGATAGATACTGATTATGGAACAATTGGACAAGAACCGCATCCCGCAGCACATCGCCATTATCATGGACGGTAACGGGCGATGGGCCAAAGAGCATGGGCATGAGCGCACCTACGGACACAAGGCAGGCGTGGAGACAGTGCGCAGAATCACTGCCGAGTGTGTCAAGTTAGGAGTGAAATACCTCACGCTATACACATTCTCGACAGAGAACTGGAACCGGCCAGCCGACGAGATTTCGGCATTGATGGGACTGGTGCTCACATCGCTCGAGGACGAGATATTCATGAAGCACAACGTGCGTCTGCGTGTCATCGGCGATATGGACCGACTGCCAAAGGAGGTGAGCGAGAAACTGTGGCACACCATGGAGCGCACCGCCGACAACGACACCATGACGGTGGTTGTGGCACTCAGTTACTCGTCGCGTTGGGAAATAACGCAGGCCGTGCGCGATATCGTGTGGGAGATAAAGAAGAACAACATGGTGCCTACCACCATCGACCCCGATGAAATCACCGAGGAGACAGTGTCAAAGCACCTCGAGACATACTTCATGCCAGACCCCGAACTGCTCATACGCACTGGAGGAGAACTGCGCGTGAGCAACTATCTGCTCTGGCAGATTGCATATTCGGAACTCTATTTCACCGATACCTACTGGCCCGACTTCGACGAACAGGGACTCCACGAGGCGATAATCGACTATCAGAGCAGACAGCGACGCTTCGGAAAGACCGGCGAACAGGTGGAGGAGAAGAAATGACAACTCTCCCGCAGACGGCGGGAAGAACATATAAAGACTTACAACATACGTTGATAATGAATAAGATGACAAGGAAAATACTCCTGATGGCGGCACTGATGATAAGCATCGCTGCCGGCGCTCAAGAGAAAATCATAAACCCCGACATCACATACGCGGGCAATCCCCGCAGTTGTGTCATCGGCGGCATTACCGTTTCAGGCGTGGAAGGCTATGAAGACTATGTGCTGACAGGTATCTCAGGACTCGTCGTGGGACAGCACGTGACACTACCGGGAAACGAGATTACCGACGCTGTGAAACGCTACTGGAAGCACGGACTGTTCTCGAAGGTTGCCATAAGTGCCGACTCCATCGTGGGCGACAAGGCTTACCTGCACTTCCACCTCGCACTGCGTCCGCGTGTGAGCACCATCAACTATATCGGACTTAAGAAGAGCGAGCGCGAGGACATGGAGCAGAAACTGGGACTGCTGAAGGGCAATCAGATAACGCCTAACATGATAGACCGCGCCAAGATACTGGCAAAGAAATACTTCGACGACAAGGGTTACAAGAACGCTGACATACAGATAACCCAGCGCGACGACGTGACAGCGAAGAACCAGGTGATTCTCGACATCTTTGTCGATAAGAAGGAGAAGATAAAGGTTCACGAGATAATCATCGACGGCAACGAGAAACTCTCTGACAGCAAGATAAAGGGCGGACTGTTCCGCAAAGGCGCCTTTGGCAAGACACACGAGGCAGGCAAACTGTCGAGTTTCCTCAAAGCGAAGAAATACACCCCCGAGCGTTACAAGGAGGACAAGCAGAAACTCATAGAGAAGTACAACGAACTAGGTTACCGCGATGCCGTCATCCTTGAAGACTCGGTGTGGAACTACGACGACAAGCATGTCAACATCTACCTTAAGGTGGATGAGGGCAAGAAATACTATATCCGCAACATCACGTGGGTGGGAAACACCATCTATCCAACCGACAACCTCGCACGTCTTCTGGAGATGCAGAAGGGCGATGTGTATAACCAGAAACTCCTGAACAAGCGACTCTCTGAGGACGACGACGCTGTGGGCAACCTCTACTGGAACAACGGTTACCTTTTCTATAACCTGCAGCCGACAGAGGTTAACATCGTTGGCGACTCGATAGACCTTGAAATGCGCATACAGGAGGGACCGCAGGCGCACATCAACCGCGTGCGTATCAATGGTAACACCAGGCTCTATGAGAACGTCATCAGACGTGAGTTGCGCACCAAGCCGGGTGACCTCTTCTCGAAAGACGCCCTGCAGCGTTCGGCTCGCGAACTTGCATCAATGGGACACTTCGACCCAGAGCAGATAGATCCGAAGGTGCTGCCTAACTATGAGGACGGTACTGTTGATATCAACTATAACCTCGTGTCGAAGTCGAACGACCAGATAGAGTTCTCGCTCGGATGGGGACAGACCGGTGTCATCGGCCGCGTGGGACTGAAACTGAACAACTTCTCGATGGCAAACCTGTTCAACAAGAACAAGGAACACCGCGGCATCATGCCTATCGGCGACGGTGAGGTGCTCTCTATCGGTGCCCAGACCAACGGTACTTACTATCAGTCGTACAACGCAAGTTACTCTACAAGTTGGTTCGGAGGCAAACGACCGATACAGTTCACTGTCGGAGCATACTACAGCAAGCAGACCGACGTGTCGAGCAACTATTATAACAGCGCCTACATGAACAACTATTACAACTACCTGTATGGCGTTGGAAGCAGTTACTACAACAGTTACGAGAACTATTACGACCCCGACAAGTATGTGCGCCTGCTCGGAGCAAGCGTGGGATGGGGTACGCGTCTGCGTTGGCCTGACGACTATTTCATGCTCAACGTAGAACTGGCTTACACGCGTTATATGCTGAAGAACTGGCGCTACTTCCTCGTATCGACAGGTAACTGTAACAACCTCAACCTCGGCATCACCCTCTCGCGTGTATCTACCGACAACCAACTCTTCCCGCGTCGCGGTTCAGAGTTCACCGCATCGGTAACAATCACACCGCCTTGGAGCAAGTTTGAGGATAAAGACTACAAGAACCTTGCCACCGACCCGAAGTCTGCAACATACGCACAGGAGCAGCAGGAGAAGTACCGCTGGATTGAGTACCACAAGTGGAAGTTCAAGGCTCGCACATACACTGCGCTCACCAACGGACAGAAGTGTCTCGTGCTGATGACCCGCGTGGAGTTGGGTCTGCTCGGCTCTTACAATAAAGACAAGAAATCTCCGTTCGAAACATTCTACATGGGTGGCGACGGCATGAGCGGATACAGCAACGGTTACGCACAGGAGACCATCGGTCTGCGCGGTTACGACAACGGTTCGCTGACACCATACTACAGCGAGGGCTATGCCTACGACCGCTTCACGCTTGAACTGCGCTATCCATTGCTGCTCGGAAACACCACCATCTACGGTCTGGCATTTGCCGAGGCAGGTAACGCCTGGACAGAGACGAAGAAGTTCAACCCCTTCGACATGAAGCGCTCTGCTGGTGTCGGTGTGCGCATCTTCCTCCCGATGGTGGGTATGATGGGTATCGACTGGGCATACGGTTTCGACAAGGTGTTCGGCACCAAGGGTGGCTCGCAGTTCCACTTCGTGCTCGGACAGGAGTTCTGATTGTCCTAAATGTCGCAAAAAGTAGCAAGTGTTAAACTAAAACGGCGGCATGCCGTCAAACGATAGACTAATTTTTAAAACACAGACGATGAAGAAACTATTTATGATAGCCGTTATGGCAATAGTTGCTCTTACGGCTAATGCGCAGAAATTCGCACTCATTGACATGGATTACATCCTGAAGAACGTGCCTGCTTACGAGCGTGCCAACGAGCAGTTGAACCAAATCTCTAAGAAATGGCAGGCCGAGGTTGAGGCTCTCAACACCGAGGCACAGACTATGTACAAGAACTACCAGAACGAGGTGGTGTTCCTCTCGCAAGAGCAGAAGAAGGCAAAGCAGGACGCCATCATGCAGAAGGAGAAGGAGTCGAGCGAACTCAAGCGTAAGTACTTCGGACCGGAAGGCGAACTGTTCAAGAAACGTGAGGCTCTGATGACTCCCATCCAGGAGGAAATCTACGCCGCAGTGAAAGACATCTCCGACCTTCGCGGCTACTCACTCGTGCTCGACCGCGCCAGCAACGGCGCCATCATCTTCGGCTCGCCGAAGATTGACATCAGCAACGAGGTGCTCCAGAAACTCGGTTATGCTAATTGAACAGGAGTTTAGTGCTTAGTAATTTATAATGTAATAACAATAAAACAAAGAAAGAAAAATGAAAAAGATTATCATTATGTTGATGGTGTTCGCACCAATGTCGCTTTTCGCACAGAAGTTCGGACATGTTGATTCTCAGGCTATCATGCAGGGAATGCCAGAGTTTATCTCTGCACGCGGCGAAGTGGAGGCTCAGACAAAGAAGTATGAGGACGAACTCCAGAGCATGCAGCAGGAACTGCAGCGCAAGAGTGAGGAGTATGAGAAGAACGCAAGCACCATGAACGACACCAAGCGTCAGGAGACTGAAACTGAGTTGCAGCAGATGTACCAGAAGATTCAGCAGACATATCAGGACAACCAGCAGGCTCTCGCTAAACTGCAGCAGGAGAAGATTCAGCCGATAACAACAAAACTGCTCAACGCCATCAAGAATGTAGGCAAGAATGGCAGTTATGTTTACATCATGGATGTGGCTGCCGGAATACCATATATCAGCGAGTCGCTGAGCAAGGACGTTACTGCTGAGGTTAAGGCAGAACTGCAGAAACTGAAGTAACCCTCTTTAGAGGGAAGACAGCAAGGGGAGTTAAGTAGTTAAGACATCAGGGCAATAGTCCTTATGACATTCTTACCTACTTAACTCCTTAATAACTTAACTGCTTATCTCCTAACCCCCAACCCCCCAAACTTCAAAACTTATAAACTTCAAAACTTATAAACTTCCAAACTTATAAACTTCTTTACTCCCAAACCCTTTATATTATAATGAAACAAGACATGAACTGCGGAAAGGCTATATTTCTGAACACTCTGCTTGCCATGTGTCTTTTCTTCTTAGCACCGATGGCTGCAAGCGCGCAGAACCGCATAGCATATTTCAGTTATGACGAGGCAATGAAGTCGATGCCCGAATATGTTCTGGCACAGAACAACATCGGTTCGCTGCGCACGAAGTATGACGCAGAGATGAAGAGGGCAGAGGACGAGTTCAACAACAAGTACGAGGAGTTTCTCGACGGTCAGCACGACTTCGCACCGCTGATTCTGCAGAAACGGCAGGCAGAACTGCAGGAACTGATGCAGAAGAACATCGCCTTCAAGGCTGAGGCAGAGCGTCTGCTCGCACAGGCAGAGAAGGATGCTATGGCTCCTGTCACAGAGAAGATGAAGACAGTGTTGCAGAGAATAGGCAAGGAGCGCGGCTATGCCGTCATCCTGAACACCGACAGCAACGCTTGTCCTTACATCGACACCACCATTGCCGACGACATCACAACCATCGTTAAAGACGCACTGCGATAACGTGAACACACCACTGCCTTCATCACCAGGACCAATAGGTGTCTTCGATAGCGGCTACGGAGGATTGACCATACTCCACCAGATGCGCCAGATGCTGCCGCAATACGACTATCTTTATCTCGGAGACAATGCCCGTGCGCCGTATGGCCCACGCTCGTTCGACGTGGTCTATCGCTTCACCCGCGAGGCGGTGATGAAACTTTTCTCTATGGGATGCCACTTGGTCATCCTTGCTTGCAACACCGCTTCGGCAAAGGCTTTGCGCACTTTGCAGCAAAACGACTTGCCGACACTGGGAACCGACCGCCGCGTTCTCGGCGTGATACGCCCAACAACAGAGAATATCGGCTCGCTGACAACATCGCGACACGTGGGCATTCTTGCCACCGAGGGCACCATACGCAGCCGCAGTTACGAACTGGAGATAGCCCATCAGGCACCCGACGTCGTGGTGACCGGGCAGGCGTGTCCCCTCTGGGCTGCCATCGTTGAGGCCAACGAGGCCGACAGTCCTGGCGCCGACTACTTCGTGCGCAAGCGTATCGACGAACTGTTGCGCCGCGACCCCGAGATAGACACCATCATTCTGGCATGCACCCACTATCCGCTGCTGCTGAACACCATACTCAAGCACGTGCCGCGAGGCGTGCGCGTGGTGCCGCAGGGCGAGTATGTGGCAAGCAGTCTGGTGCAGTATATGCAGCGACATCCCGAAATGGAGGAGCGCATAACGCAAGGAGGCACCTGCCATTATCTCACCACCGAGAATCCCGAACGCTTCACCGAGTGCGCCCGAGTGTTCCTCAAGGAGGATGTCGAAGTGGAAAACGTAGTCCTGGGATAATCCTTTCGGACATTCATTTGTATCACATACAAAAGTAAAATAGCCTATATTGCCGACCAATATAGGCTATTTTACTTTGCAATATAGGCTATTTTACTTTCTCAAACATGTCTTTTGGAGTCCCGAAGAGGCATCTTTCACATTCTCATTGATGCTCTTTTGGAATGTCGTTGACGGTTAATCATCCGTTAATCAGGCGGCGGGAGAAGTAATGAACGGGATACCATACGGCGAGGAAACTCACCACGAGTACGGTGAAGAACACCAACACGATGTCCCAAGGATGAACGCTGACGGGATAGGCGTCAACGATGAACGAGCCGCTCGTGCTGCCCAGTTTCACCAGCCCGAACGTCTGTTGGGCAAGGCACAACAAGAGTCCCAGCACAATGCCCACAACAGCGCCCACGGCAGCGATAAGTCGCCCTTCAAGAAGGAAGATGCGCGTTATCTGCTTGTCGGTGGCTCCGAGGTTGCGCAGCGTCACCACGTCGTCTTTCTTGTCGATGATAAGCATCGACAGCGAGCCAATGATGTTGAAGCATGCCACGGCGAGGATAAACGTCAGGAAGATATATGCTATCAGTTTCTCTATCACCATTATCTTGAACGTGTCCTCCTGCTGCTCGTAGCGGTCCAGCACGTTGTATTTCTCGCCCACGATGTCCCTTATCTTGCTCTTCGTGCGGTCGATGCTTGTACCCGGCTTCAGCCTGAGTTCCAGATTGGTCAGCATGCCGTATTGGTCGAAGAGGCTTCGTGCGAAGGCAATGGGCACGATGATATAGTTGGCGTCATACTTTGCCTGGCGTACGTAGAACACCACTCCCGGCGAGATCAGCGAGTCCTCGACAAATCCCTCGGTGGGGTTGGCCATGTCGAGTTGTCCCTCGCGCTTGGGTGCGTAAATCTTAAGGAAGCCGTCCCAGCGTGCCGAGGTGCCTAAGGTCTCGGCCAGGCGAATGCCAATGGTGCCGTATTGCAGGTTTGCTGCGTGCAGCGCGAACTCGCCGTCGCCATACAGGATGTCGTTGATGCGTGTCAGTTCGGTGAAGTTGTCCTCCACGCCCTTTATCTTCACCATAGCCTGTCGGTCGCCATAAACGGCCAGTGCGTTGTCCTCGACGCAGTCCATAGCCACTTCCACCTCCGGCATCTTGCGTATCTGGTCGAGCAGCGGGTCGTCGGCAGGCACGGTCTTTCCCTCCTTGGGCACCACCACCAGTTGCGGGTCCATCGCCGTGAAGAGCGAAGCCACGAGGTCGTGGAACCCGTTGAAGACGCTCAGCGTGATGATGAGCGCCATAGAGGCCACGGCGACTCCCGCCATCGAGATGAAACTGATGACGTTAATCGCGTTGGTGCTCTTCTTCGAGAAGAGGTAGCGGCGTGCTATGTAGTATGGGAAGTTCACTTCTTCAGCAGTTCATCAATGTGCTCGATGTAGTCGAGCGAGTCGTCAATGAAGAATCTCAGTTCGGGTATTATGCGCAGTTGGTTGCGCACGCGGGTGCCCAGATCGTATCTTATTGTCTTCTCGTTCTTTTTGATGTTTGCCAGCAGTTCCTCGCCCTTGTCGCTTGGGAAGATGCTCAGGTATGCCGTGCAGATGCTGAGGTCGGGGCTTATCTTCACCCTTGTCACGCTCACCATCACGCCGTGCATCATGCGCGTCTGGCTCTGGAAGATAAGGCTCAGTTCCTTCTGCAGCAGTCGTGCTATGCGGTTTTGTCTTGTCTCTTGCATGTTGTTGTATTTTATTTCCGTGCAAAGTTACTTTTTTTCGCAGAGAATGCAAAATAAAACCCGAATGTTTTATTTGTTTTTGGTTATAATTGAATTTTTGTGTAACTTTGCCGATTAGAAAACGAAAAGAAGAAACAAACACTTAAAAAACAATGAAAACAAATTTTGAAATCCGTTATGCGTCACATCCAGAGGACGCAAAGCACTATGACACAGCGCGCATACGCCGTGACTTCCTCATCGAGCGCGTTTTCGCCGACAACGAGGTTAATCTGGTTTATTCTATGTACGACCGTATGGTGGTTGGCGGTGCCAAGCCCGTGGGCGAGGAACTGCTGCTTGAGGCCATCGACCCGCTGAAGGCTCCCTACTTCACCACACGCCGCGAGATAGGTATCTTCAACGTTGGCGGCAGCGGAACGGTGAAGGTGGGCGACGAGACGTTCCATCTCGACTATAAGGAGGCTCTTTACATCGGCCGCGGCGACCGCAACGTGACGTTCCAGAGCGACGACGCGTCGAAGCCCGCGAAGTTCTACATCAACAGTACCACAGCCCACAAGGAGTATCCCTGCCGCAAGATAACTAAGGCAGACGCCGTGGTGGCACACATGGGAAGTCTGGAGATGAGCAACGAGCGCAACATCAACAAGATGATAGTAAACCAGGTGCTGCCCACATGTCAGTTGCAGATGGGCATGACCGAACTGGCCACCGGCTCGGTGTGGAACACCATGCCGGCACACGTGCACAGCCGCCGCATGGAGGCTTACTTCTATTTCGAGGTGCCCGAGGGACAGGCAGTGTGCCACTTCATGGGCGAGGTAGAGGAGACACGCCACCTATGGATGAAGGGCGACCAGGCTGTTCTCTCTCCCGAATGGAGCATCCACTCGGCAGCAGCAACCCACAACTACACCTTCATCTGGGGCATGGGCGGCGAAAATCTCGACTATGGCGACCAGGACTTCTCCGAAATTACCGACCTTAAATAAATACTCATGGCAATGAACAACATGTTTTCACTTGAGGGAAAGAACGCCCTCGTTACAGGAGGTGCTTACGGCATTGGCTTCGCCATCGCCGAGGCGCTGGCAGGAGCAGGAGCGCGCATAGCGTTCAACTGCCGCAGTCAGAAAAATCTCGACCAGGCTCTTGCCGACTACAAGGCAAAGGGCATCGACGCTCACGGCTATATCTGCGACGTAACCGACGAGGAGGCGGTGAAACAACTGGTAGAACAGATACACCAGGACCTCGGACAAATAGATATTTTGGTTAACAATGCGGGAATCATCAAGCGCATACCGATGCACGAGATGAAGCGCGAGGAGTTCCAGCAGGTCATCGACATCGACCTCGTGGGACCGTTCATCTGCGCCAAGGCGGTAATCCCCGAGATGATGGAGCGCCGCGAGGGAAAGATAATAAACATCTGTTCGATGATGAGCGAACTCGGTCGCGAGACGGTGTCGGCATACGCCGCCGCCAAGGGCGGACTGAAGATGCTCACACGCAACATCTGCTCAGAGTATGGCGGTTACAACATACAGTGCAACGCCATCGGTCCGGGCTACATCGCCACACCGCAGACAGCACCGTTGCGCGAGCGTCAGGCAGACGGCAGCCGCCATCCCTTCGACTCGTTCATCTGCGCCAAGACACCCGCAGGGCGATGGCTCAACCCCGAGGAACTCGGAGGTCCTGCGGTATTCCTTGCCTCGCATGCCTCCGATGCCGTGAACGGGCATATCCTCTATGTTGACGGTGGCATCCTTGCATACATCGGCAAGCAGCCATAACATACATTCCTTAATTAAATTACCACAGATTGCGCTGATAAGCATCACCGTATTGCTTACATTTTCAGCGCTTTCTGTGGTAAAAAATACCATGAATTATGCAAAGAAGACAATCACTGACAAAGTTGCTGCCAAGTAAATAATACGGAAAAAAAAGATTCTAATAGTAGTGTATGGGAAAGATTTATAAGATTTATCAATTCTTTATAACGAAAACTATGTTATTGACTATTATGACAGGTATGTTTTCTTCATGTCGAAACTATCCGCCAGAGGCATCTTCCTATATTGTAATAGAAGGAGATACCATCCCCATGTTCGCCTCTGCGTTAATAGACTTTAATGCGTATTCAGAGGAAAAAACATATCTGGACTTAGAACGTAGGGCATATTACCATAACGATTCCATTATTGTGGA
>Ga0256404_1002297_pt1 | contig 42644 bp, 34 predicted proteins | sample RumenRJG_01DNA_FD_185990 | JGI IMG/M metagenome (GOLD analysis project Ga0256404, IMG submission 185990) | Bovine rumen microbial communities from Lethbridge, Alberta, Canada - RJG_01 | ecosystem: Host-associated > Mammals > Digestive system > Stomach > Rumen | place: Canada: Alberta | collected... | reverse complement strand
GGGTTGGGGTGGGGTCAGTATCTTTCTCATAGACAGGATATTACAGACCCCACCCCTGCCCCTCCCCTTGATGGGAGGGGAGTGGCTGCGCCTTCGTGCGCGACATGTCCTGACTTTTTAAAGTGGAGTCATGTCTTGAGATTGTAATTCCGTGAGATCCGTGTTTATCCGTGGCAAAAAGAAACTTACGACGCGAATAGTTTTAGGCACAGAAAAACGCGGAAGAACACTGTCTGAGTCCACAGTGGACTCATACAATTAAAAAAATAAAAAAATGTGCCCTCGTGCCCCTTTTGCTTTTATCTCAGTAATAATGAGGAAATTAAGGGGGGCACATACGCATTAAATACCTGCCCCTTACCTGCCCCCTACCTGCCCCTTGCACTCATCAGCCTAAACATGCTTGCAACAAGGGGCTGATTGGGTAGCAAACAGCCCCTGTCTGAAGGTCAAACAGGGGCTGTTTGCAACCTTAACAGGGGCTGTTTGAAGGTCAAACAGGGGCTGTTTGCAGCCACAGTAGTGCTATTCTTACGAGTGTGCGAGGTTGCGGCCAGCGTCGATGCGCAACCTTTGTGGTTTTTAGTCCGTCACTTCAATATAGAAACTGAACGGGCGGAAACCGTCGTTACAGCTAATCATGGCACTCATGGGGTTCTTCATCCATCCGTCATAGTAATCGTAAGACCCGTCAGGGGAAACGCTTCGCTTTGCGAAGAAGTTGCCCTCGCCTCTGGCCAGTGATTCTACGAACTCACGCATTGATGACCAGGCTGACGGGCATAGCCCTTCAGGACACTGGCCGTTTTCAGAAATCCACTGTTGCCCCACTGTCACGCTGCAAGTGTGCTCGATGGGGTTTTCATACTTCTCCATCAAGTCGGCATAGACGGTCTGGCGTATTGCTGTAATCCGTACTTTGTTCATTCTGTTTTTACAATAGCTTGATAGGTGTAAGTGTTGTAGTAAGCAGGCCGTCTGCACGTGTTGTGAAGACGGCCTGCGCTTATAGAAGTTTTGTGATGATAGCCGAATGGCTTAGTTCATGGCAAAGTAGTTGCCATTGGTGGCAGCCATGCGTACCTGGTAGAGGCCGGCCTGGTCGGGAGTGACGGTGAGCTGCTTGTCGGCAACGGTGGTGGTGATGGTGCCGTCGGCATTGAAGCGGAAGAGCTCGCGGGTGACACCCTGCTGGGTGAGCGACCAGATGTTCTGCTTCTTGTCATACTTGAACAGGCTCACTTCGCCAGTAGGCGATGTCACCTCGTAGCCGTCTTTCAGGGTCTTCACTGCATAGTAGCGACCGTCGCTGCCGAGCACCTGCTGGGTCTTACCAACGTTGGCAGCCACGGGATTCTCACCGCTCCAGAACTCAATGGTGTTGAGCACGAGGTAGTCGACGGTCAGGCAGATGCTTCCTACGAAGGGCATGAGTACGAAGCCTACGACGGCGTTGACGAACTTGTTGCTCGACATAGTGCGTTGCCATTCTGCATAGTTGTTGAATAGGCTGAAAGAACCGATGCAAGAGCTACAAAGCAGACTGCCCGAAAGAAGGCATACTGCAACTTTTAAACTGAGTTTTTTCATCTTTTTGAAATTTGAATGGTTAAAATCGTGGCAAAAGTAATTAAATATTTTGTATTGACCGCAAAAAAGCGAAGTTTTTTGATTATCTTTGCACGCAAAATTTAAATAATTAAGAAAAGTTATGAATACAACAAGCAAGATTTTCGCTTCGCGCCTACTCGAGGTGAAAGCTATCAAGTTGCAGCCTAAGGATCCGTTTACATGGGCTTCTGGCTGGAAGTCGCCTTTCTATTGTGACAATCGCAAGACCCTGTCGTTTCCCGGTCTTCGTTCGTTTGTGAAGCTGGAGCTGTGTCATCTGATACAGGAGGCATTTCCCGAGGCAGAGGCTGTGGCAGGCGTGGCCACGGGTGCCATTGCACAGGGTGCGTTGGTGGCCGATGAGCTGGGACTGCCTTTCTGCTATGTGCGTTCGAAAGCGAAGGATCACGGCATGCAGAACCTGATCGAGGGTGAGGTGGCACGCGGTGTAAAGGTGGTGGTCGTGGAGGACCTGATTTCCACCGGAGGGTCTTCGCTGAAGGCTGTCGAGGCATTGCGCGAGGCTGGCGTCGAGGTGATTGGTATGGTGGCTTCGTATACCTACGGTTTTCCCGTGGCCGAGGAGGCTTTCCGCCAGGCAGGCGTGCGTTTGCTGACGCTTACCGACTACGAGGCCGTTGTGGAGCAGGCCGTGGCTACGGGCTATATCAAGGAAGAGGACAAGGCGGTGCTCAGCGAGTGGCGTCAGTCGCCCAGCACATGGAAGGGGTAAGCAAAAATGCACTTCTCATTTCTAATTAAGTGATGACAAAAAAATAACTTGGTACAAATAATTAATGGAACACGAAGATACGAAGATACGAAGTTTTTCGTTCTCGTGAAATCATCTTCCTTCCTTCGTTTCTTCGTGTTTAGTTAAAATCATACCCACTTGTTTTTATACGATTACTAAGGACTAAGTTTATGGCAAAATTTGAAAGCAGCATCAAGCAGGTGCCTTATGCGCAGGAGGCAGTCTACCGCAATATCAGTGACCTGCGCAACCTGGAACGAGTGCGCGACCGCGTGCCTGAAGACAAGCTGGAGAGCTTCGCCTTCGACGAAGACACCGTCTCGGTGAGCGTGCCCCCAGTGGGAAATATTACCTTGCGTATCATCGATCGTGAGGAACCGAAGTGCGTGAAGTTCGAGAGCGTGGAGTCGCCCATCTCTTTCAACCTCTGGATACAGGTGCTCCCTGTGACACAGGAGTCGTCGAAGATGAAGGTGACGGTGAAGGCCGACATCCCCCTGATGCTCCGTGGCATGGTCAGCGGTCCGCTGCAGGACGGTGTGGAAAAGATAGCCGACGCACTGGCAATGGTGCCGTATGTGTAAGGGAGAAGGGAGAAGTGAAAAGGGAGAAGGGAGAAGTGAAAAGGGAGAAGGGAAAAGTGAAAAGTGAAAAAGGAAAGGTGAAATGAAACTGTGGGAAAAAGACTTTCAGATTAATGCGGAGATAGAACGGTTTACCGTTGGCCGTGACCGCGAGATGGACCTCTATCTCGCCCCGTACGACGTGCTGGGCTCCATGGCCCACATCACCATGCTGGAAAGCATCGGACTGCTGGAGAAGGACGAACTGCCCGTACTACTACGCGAGCTGCGCAACATCTACGAGCAGACGCAGCGCGGAGAGTTCGAGATTGAGGAGGGCATCGAGGACGTGCATTCGCAGGTGGAGTTGATGCTCACACGCCGACTGGGCGATATGGGTAAGAAAATACATTCGGGTCGTTCGCGCAACGACCAGGTGCTTGTAGACTTGAAGCTTTTTACGCGTGCGAAGATTAGAGAGGTGGCTGAGGCCGTGAAGGATCTTTTCGACCAGCTCATCGCGAAGAGCAACAAGTACAAGGACGTGCTGATGCCAGGCTACACCCACTTGCAAGTAGCTATGCCCTCGTCGTTCGGCCTGTGGTTAGGGGCCTATGCCGAGAGTCTTGCCGACGACATGCTTTTCCTGCAGGCCGCCTGGCGCATGACCAACCGGAATCCGCTCGGCTCGGCTGCCGGCTACGGCTCGTCGTTCCCCCTGAACAGACAGATGACCACCGACCTGCTGGGCTTCGACTCGATGGACTATAACGTGGTCTATGCCCAGATGGGACGTGGCAAGATGGAGCGCAACGTGGCGTTTGCCGTTGCGACCATTGCCGGCACGATGGCGAAACTGGCGATGGACGCTTGCCTGTTCAACTCGCAGAACTTCTCGTTTGTGAAGCTCCCGAAGGAATGCACCACCGGCTCGTCGATCATGCCCCACAAGAAGAACCCCGACGTCTTTGAGCTGATCAGGTCGAAGTCGAACAAGCTGCAGGGACTGCCCCAGCAGATTACGTTGATGATGAACAACCTGCCAGTGGGCTATTTCCGCGACCTGCAGATTATCAAGGAGGTGTTCCTACCTGCCTTCGACGAGCTGCTCGACTGCCTGAAGATGACGGCCTATATTATTAATAAGGTGGAGGTGAACGAGCACCTGCTCGACAATCCGATGTACGACCCGATGTTCTCTGTCGAGGAGGTGAACAGGTTGGCGGCTGCGGGCATGCCCTTCCGCGATGCCTACAAGAAGGTGGGCCTCGACATCGAGGCAGGCCGCTTCACGCCCGACAAGCATATCCACCACACCCATGAGGGCAGCATCGGCAACCTCTGTAACGACCGCATCGAGGCACTCATGCAGAGTGTGTTTGAAGGTTTTGCCTTCGAGCGCGTCAGCGAGGCCGAGAAAAAACTGCTTGAAGTGTAAATTGACTTGAAAGGAATGTATTTGCCCATATTGAAAGAAAGAGGAATCATAAGCATCATCGGCTTTGTTTCTCTTCTTTTCGCCTCCTGTAGTGCAGAGCAGCAGTATAGCACGCAGTATCCTTGCAGTTTCGTCTACTACGCCAGCAACCATCCCAACAGTGCTCTGACGCTTACCATGGGCAATGCCGGACAGTTCTGTATCGTGCAGCCCAAGCTGGTGGGAGGCGTCACCCATCTGATAATGACCCCCAACTATGGTAGTTGGACGGAGGAACAGACTGACGTGGCCATGCTTACGGCCATCGAAAACGAACGGTTGACTTATGATCGTATGGGTGCGAATAGGCGACTGATTATCGGACAGTCGAACTTCAACGGGCTGAAAGCCTTTGACGGACAGTGTCCCAGTTGCCTGGAGACCAGCTCTTCGTCCAACCGGCCGTTGGTATGGGTCGACAAAGGACAGATGCTACAGTGCCAGAAATGCAGCATGAAGTTCAACCCGAATGCTGACGGCGTGGCTGTCAGCGGCAGCGAATCGAAGCGACTAATCGAGTATCGGATAGATTTTAACGGAGAAAAAATATACGTCCATAACTGATTTGTATAAAAAACTGCCAAATCGTTTGGCCGTTTCGAAAAAACACCTTACCTTTGCACACGCAAAGACGAGCCGCGATGGTGGAATGGTAGACACGAGGGACTTAAAATCCCTTGACCAGGAATGGTTGTGCGGGTTCGAGTCCCGCTCGCGGCACGTGTTTTTACGCAAAGTTAGCCGTAAAAACGATAAAAATTGCATAAAAGCTTGGTAGTTTGGCAAATAAGTTGTAATTTTGCAGCCGCATTTCGTGTGGCTATGCCACGCGTATGCACTAATGTCTAACAATTTCAAAATAATTAAAATCAAAAAACAATGATTATTGTACCCGTAAAAGAAGGCGAGAACATCGAAAAGGCCCTCAAGAAGTTCAAGAGAAAGTATGAAAAGACTGGTGTCGTGAAAGAGCTGCGTCGTCGTCAGCAGTTTGACAAACCGTCTGTTCTGAAGCGCCTGAAGATGGAACATGCCATCTACGTACAGCAGCTGCGCACTGCCGAGGAATAAAATTTTCTTCGGAAAATTTGGTGGTTTCATAAAATTTCCGTAAATTCGTGCCATCAAATCGTTAATAACGGTCTATGGCAAATATCATTGGCCTGTTTATCAGCTATTTGCGCTTTGAGCGCAACCGCAGTGAACTGACGGTAAAAAGATATGAGCGCAGCCTGCGCGACTTCGAAACCTTTTTCACTGAGAAAGACAGCAGTCTGTCATGGTCGGCAGTGGATGCCGACATCATCCGAGAGTGGATGGAAAAAATGATGGATAAAGGTAACAAGGCCACTTCGGTCAATGCAGACCTGTCGGCAGTGCGTTCGTTATTCCGTTTCGCACTCTCGCGCAAGCTGATTGATTGTGATCCCGCCCGTCTGGTGACAGGGCCCAAAAAGCAGAAAACGCTACCCCAGTTCGTAAAGGAACGGGAGATGGACGAGCTGCTCGATGGCAAGGAATGGGGTGATGATTATAATAATGTACGTGCGCGTACCATTATATTATTACTCTACGAGACGGGATTACGGCGCAGTGAGCTGACTGGACTCGACAACAAAGACGTCGATTTCACGTTGCGACAGGTAAGGGTGACTGGTAAAGGACGCAAGCAGCGCATCGTTCCTTTTGGGGATGAGCTCGAGAAAGCACTGAGACAATACATCGAAGTGCGCGATAAAACCATCGGGCGAAAGTGTGATGCACTATTCCTGACAGAGAAAGGACAGCGGATTAGTGGAGAAAAGGTCTACTCCATCGTAAGGGAAAACCTGACGTTCGCCACCTCGCTGAAGAAACGTTCGCCACACGTCCTGCGTCACTCCTTCGCAACGGCCCTGCTCAACCACGATGCCGGACTCGAGAATGTCAGGTTGTTGCTGGGACATGAAAGCATAGAAACAACAGAGATCTATACACATGCCACATTCGAGCAGATGAAACGAGTTTACAAAGATGCCCATCCAAGGGGCTGACCTTTATAGTTTAACTTTTAAAAAAACAGGAGGTAACTATGGAAATTAAGATTCAGTCGATTCATTTCGACGCTACCGAGAAGTTAGAGGCGTTCATCGAGAAGAAGGTCGCCAAGTTAGAAAAGTCGTACGAAGATATTCAGAAAGTAGAGGTGCAATTGAAAGTCGTCAAGCCCGCTACAGCTCAAAATAAGGAAACGAGCCTGTCGGTGGCGGTGCCTGGAAACACACTTCATGTGGAGAAGGTGAGCGACACGTTTGAAGAAGGAATAGATCTTTGCGTTGACTCTATGAGGGTGCAACTGCAGAAATTCAAGGAAAAATTGAGAAATTACTAAAAAAAAACGAGAAAAGTTTTGGTAATTCAAAAATAAGTAGTAACTTTGCAGCCGTTTTCCAACAGGTCGTAAATCTGAAACGAGAGCGGCTGCTTAGAAAAGCCTCTTTAGCTCAGTTGGCCAGAGCACGTGATTTGTAATCTCGGGGTCGTTGGTTCGAATCCGACAAGAGGCTCAAGTCGCAGACCTGAAAGGAAAAATGACAAGGCGCGAGTGCCTTGGAGATAAAATTTATTGGGAGGTTTCCAGAGCGGCCAAATGGGGCAGACTGTAAATCTGTTGTCTTTCGACTTCGGTGGTTCGAATCCATCACCTCCCACTCTCAAGAGTCGTTTTTGCGGAATTTTGTGCAAGCCGAGTGCAGAAGCTCGCTTTTGTTGAGGCGAACCAAAAGACCGTCTTGCGGAAATAGCTCAGTTGATAGAGCACTAGCCTTCCAAGCTGGGGGTCGCGGGTTTGAGCCCCGTTTTCCGCTCTATAGACAAATGCTGTAATAGCTCAGTGGTAGAGCACTTCCTTGGTAAGGAAGAGGTCCTGAGTTCAACTCTCAGTTACAGCTCTCTTTGAGTGACAGATTGGAGGAGCAAAAACATTGTATTAAAATCAAATTCATAAATTAACAAACAACAATGGCAAAAGAAACCTTTGTGCGCACCAAACCGCACGTAAACATTGGTACTATCGGTCACGTTGACCACGGTAAGACCACTCTGACCGCCGCTATCACACTCGTGCTTTCAAAGCGCGTTGCTGGTAACGAGGGTAAAATCAAGTCTTTCGACCAGATTGACAATGCTCCTGAGGAGAAGGAGCGTGGTATCACTATTAACACCGCTCACGTTGAGTATGAGACCGAGAAGCGTCACTACGCTCACGTGGACTGCCCGGGTCACGCTGACTATGTGAAGAACATGGTAACTGGTGCTGCCCAGATGGATGGTGCTATCCTCGTGGTTGCCGCTACCGACGGTCCTATGCCTCAGACCCGTGAGCACGTGCTGCTCGCACGCCAGGTGAACGTCCCCCGTCTGGTGGTGTTCTTGAATAAGTGCGACATGGTCGACGACGAAGAGATGCTGGAGCTCGTTGAGATGGAGGTCCAGGAGATTCTCGCCCAGTACGAGTTTGAGGACAACACTCCAATCATCCGCGGTTCGGCTCTCGGCGCACTCAACGGCGTGCAGAAGTGGGAAGATAAGGTGATGGAGCTGATGAACACCTGCGACGAGTGGATTCAGGAGCCTCCCCGCGCTACCGACAAGCCCTTCCTGATGCCTGTTGAGGACGTGTTCTCAATCACGGGTCGTGGTACTGTGGCTACTGGTCGTATCGAGACTGGTGTCATCCACGTGGGCGACGCTGTCGAGCTGCTCGGCCTCGGTGAGGACAAGAACTCAGTGGTCACCGGTGTGGAGATGTTCCGCAAGTTGCTCGACGAGGGTCAGGCTGGTGACAACGTAGGTCTGCTGCTCCGCGGTATCGACAAGAACGAGATCAAGCGTGGTATGGTGCTCTGCCATCCCGGACAGATCAAGCCCTTCAAGAAGTTCAAGGCTTCTATCTATGTCCTGAAGAAGGAGGAGGGTGGCCGTCACACTCCGTTCGGCAACAAGTATCGTCCCCAGTTCTATCTCCGCACCATGGACTGCACGGGTGAGATTCACCTCCCCGAGGGCGTTGAGATGGTGATGCCTGGTGACAACGTGGAGATTACCGTTGAGCTGATCTACGCCGTTGCTCTGAACAAGGGTCTGCGTTTCGCTATCCGCGAGGGTGGTCGTACCGTCGGCTCTGGCCAGATCACTGAGGTGTACGAGGACTAATACTCCATAAGCCCCATGAGGCCAATCGGCCTTATGAGCCTTAGACAGAAATAACAGGCCCCCGCTCAAAGTGGGCGGGGGCTTAATTACGGGAATAGCTCAGTTGGTAGAGCATCGGTCTCCAAAACCGAGGGTCGTGGGTTCGAGTCCTCCTTCCCGTGCGCGAAAAGAAATAAGATGATGAAGAAATTCGTTGAATATTGCAAGTTGTGCTACGATGAGCTGGCACACAAGGTAACATGGCCCACTTACAAAGAACTGACCCAGAGCGCAGTGGTTGTGCTCTCGGCATCGCTGATTATTGCAGTCGTAGTCTGGGTAATGGACATCTGTTTTGAGAACATCATGAAGTTTGTGTATCCAGGTTAATTGACTGTTGAAGGAAATGGCTGTGACAGAGAAAAAGTGGTATGTCCTGAAGGCGGTAAGCGGAAAGGAAGCTAAAGTCAAGGAATACCTCGAGGCATTGATGAGGAACAATGAGAATCTGGCCAATCGTGTTGGTCAGGTTTTGTTGCCAACAGAGAAGTATGCCCAAATCCGTAACGGAAAACGTATAGTCAAGGAGAAGCTTTTTCTCCCTGGCTATGTACTTGTCGAGGCCAATCTTGACAGTGAGACAACCCATACACTTCGTTTTATTCCCAATGTGCTTGGATTCCTCGGCGGCATGGATAATCCAAGCCCTGTACGTCAGGCCGATATCAATCGTATTCTTGGCACAGCAGAGGATACTGCTATCAGGACTGAAGAGGTCAGCGTTCCTTTTACTCTCGACGAGTCAGTCAAGGTTACCGACGGTCCTTTCAGTGGATTCAGCGGTATTATTGAGGAAGTAAATGCTGAGAAGCGCAAACTGAAAGTGATGGTAAAGATCTTCGGGCGTAAGACCCCGTTGGAGCTCGGTTTTAATCAAGTAGAGAAAGAATAAGACACAATTGTTACGGTGTGTCTGTTCTAATATACGGTCGGTGGAGGCTTCCACTCCCTGGCTTATATGACAATCATTTTATAATTTACAAACAGAAATGGCTAAAGAAGTTGCTGGATTAATCAAATTACAGATTAAAGGTGGCGCTGCAAATCCCTCACCTCCCGTAGGTCCCGCCTTGGGTTCTAAGGGTATCAATATTATGGGATTCTGCAAAGAGTTCAACGCCAGAACCCAGGATAAGGCAGGTAAGATTCTTCCTGTCGTTATCACTTACTACACTGACAAGTCATTCTCTTTCGTCATTAAGACGCCTCCCGCAGCTGTTCAGCTGATGGAAGCTGCCAAGGTGAAGGGTGGTTCTTCGGAGCCCAACCGTAAGAAGGTTGCAAGCGTTACCTGGGATCAGGTACGTGCCATCGCCGAGGATAAGTTGCAGGACTTGAACTGCTTCACCGTGGAGTCGGCGATGAAAGTGATTGCTGGTACAGCTCGTAGCATGGGTATCACTGTACAAGGGGAGTTCCCTGGTAAATAACAATAACTTCAATTCTGAAAACAATGAGTAAACTGACAAAAAATCAAAAGTTGGTAGCTGATAAGATTGAAGCAGGGAAAGCATACACCTTGAAAGAAGCCGCTCAGCTGGTCAAGGAAATTACTACGACCAAGTTTGAGGCTTCTGTAGATATCGATGTTCGCTTGGGTGTTGACCCGCGTAAGGCCAACCAGATGGTTCGTGGCGTTGTGTCGCTGCCGAATGGTACTGGTAAGGTGACGCGTGTGCTCGCTCTCTGCACTCCTGATCAGGAGGCTGCCGCAAAGGAAGCTGGTGCCGACTATGTTGGTCTTGACGAGTATATCGAGAAGATCAAGGGTGGTTGGACCGATGTTGATGTAATCATCACCATGCCCTCATGCATGGGTAAGCTGGGTCCCTTGGGTCGTGTGCTCGGTCCTCGTGGCCTGATGCCTAACCCCAAGAGTGGCACTGTGACTATGGATGTTGCTAAGGCAGTGAAGGAAGTTAAACAGGGTAAGATTGACTTTAAGGTCGACAAGGCTGGTATTGTCCACACGTCGATTGGCAAGATCACCTTCACCCCCGATCAGATCTTTGAGAATGCGAAGGAGTTCATCTCGACCATTATCAAGCTGAAGCCTGCTGCCGCAAAGGGTACATATATCAAGAGTATCTTTGTTTCAAGCACTATGAGTAAGGGTATCAAGGTAGATCCTAAATCAGTTGAATAACTCGTTAAAAGATTAGACAAATGAAAAAGGAATTAAAAGATACTATTATCGTAGAATTGGGAGAGAAGCTCAAGAAGTATCCTCATTTCTATCTTGTTGACCTTACTGGTCTCAATGCTGAGCAGACAAGCGACTTGCGCCGTAACTGCTTCAAGAACGAGATCACGCTGCTGGTTGTGAAGAACAAGCTGCTGCACAAGGCCTTCGAGAATGCTGAGCTCGACTATACCGCTCTTTACGAGTGCCTGAAGGGTAACACCGCCCTGATGTTCACTCAGACGGCTAATGCTCCTGCTAAGCTGCTGAAGGAATACAAGACCAAGAAGCAAGAGATTCCCGCTTTGAAGGGTGCCTTTGCCGAAGAGAGCTTCTTCGTGGGTGCTGACAAACTCGAGGAACTCGTTGCTATCAAGAGCAAGAACGAACTTATCGCCGACGTTGTGGCTCTGCTGCAGTCGCCGATCAAGAACGTTGTTTCTGGCTTGAATGCCGGTGGTAAGATCCATGGCCTGCTTGACGCTATCGCTGAGCGTAACAAATAAGCGAAAAGAGAATCACATTAACATTAAAAACAATTAAAAAATTTAAATAAAATGGCAGATATTAAAGCTATTGCAGAAGAGTTGGTAAACCTTACTGTGAAAGAAGTGAATGAGTTGGCAACCATCCTGAAGGATGAGTATGGAATTGAGCCTGCTGCTGCAGCTGTTGCAGTTGCTGCTGGCCCCGCTGCTGGCGGTGAGGCTGCTGCTGCTGAGGAGAAGACGTCGTTCGACGTTGTTCTGAAGGCTGCTGGCGCTAACAAGCTCCAGGTTGTGAAGGCCGTGAAGGACGTTTGTGGTCTGGGCTTGAAGGAGGCTAAGGATCTCGTTGACGGTGCTCCCGCTACGATTAAGGAGGGTGTGTCGAAGGACGAGGCTGAGAACCTGAAGAAGACCATCGAGGCTGCTGGTGCCGAGGTTGAGCTGAAGTAATTCAAAGCACAACAATAACGATTGGTTAGGAACTCTCCAGTAGAGGGTTCCTAACCTTTTCTTGTCATTTATAATCCGGTTTATCCGGAATCTCCGGAATTTCCGGCTTATAAAACCAATTATTTATTATATGACTTCAAAAGTAATAGACAACAGAGTAAACTTTGGCAGTGTCAAGAACCCCATGCCATTACCGGATTTTCTCGACGTGCAATTAAAGTCATTCAAAGACTTCCTGCAGTTGGATACTCCGCCTGAGGACCGCAAGAACGACGGTTTGTATAAGGTGTTCGCAGAGAACTTCCCTATCACCGATACGCGCAACAGCTTTGTTCTTGAGTTCCTGGATTACTATATTGACCCGCCCCGCTACACCATCGACGAGTGTCTGGAGCGCGGTCTGACTTATAGCGTACCCCTGAAGGCCAAGCTGAAGCTGTATTGCACCGATCCGGACCATGTGGACTTCCCCACCGTGATACAGGATGTGTTCCTCGGTCCTATTCCTTATATGACCGAGAATGGCACCTTTGTCATCAATGGTGCAGAGCGTGTGGTCGTGTCGCAGTTGCACCGTTCGCCTGGTGTGTTCTTCGGTCAGAGCGTCCATTCCAATGGTACGCTCCTCTATTCGGCTCGTATAATCCCGTTCAAGGGTTCGTGGATTGAGTTTGCCACCGACATCAACAACGTGATGTACGCCTACATCGACCGTAAGAAGAAGTTGCCTGTTACAACGCTGCTGCGTGCCATCGGTTTCGAAACCGATAAGGACATCCTGCAGATTTTCAATCTTGCCGAGGAGGTGAAGGTCAACAAGGCTGCCTTGAAGAAGGTGCTCGGAGCCAAACTTGCCGGTAACGTGCTGAAGAGCTGGAACGAGGACTTCGTCGACGAGGATACGGGTGAGGTTGTTTCCATTGAGCGTAACGAGGTGATCATGGAGCGTGAGACCGAGATTACCGAGGACAACCTGATGGACATCCTTGAGAGTGGTGCCCAGACCATCCTTGTCCACAAGGACGAGGCAGTTGCCCAGGACTACAGCATCATCTTCAACACGCTGGCCAAGGACCCCAGTAACTCTGAGAAGGAGGCCGTGCTTTACATCTACCGTCAGCTGCGCAATGCTGATCCTGCCGATGATGCCAGTGCACGTGAGGTCATCCAGAACCTGTTCTTCTCCGATAAGCGTTACGATTTGGGTGACGTGGGTCGCTATCGTATTAATAAGAAGTTAGGTCTCGACACCGAGATGGAAGTTCGTGTCTTGACCAAGGAAGATATTATCGAGATCATCAAGTATCTCATCCAGCTGATCAACTCTAAGGCTGCTGTCGACGATATCGACCACCTGTCGAACCGTCGAGTGCGCACCGTGGGTGAGCAGCTCAGCAACCAGTTCTCTATCGGTCTGGCCCGTATGAGCCGTACCATCCGTGAGCGCATGAACGTGCGTGACAATGAGGTCTTCACTCCTACCGACCTCATTAACGCCAAGACCATCTCGAGCGTTATCAACTCGTTCTTCGGTACCAACCCGCTGTCGCAGTTCATGGACCAGACGAACCCGCTGGCCGAGGTGACCCACAAGCGTCGTCTCTCTGCACTGGGTCCTGGCGGTCTGTCGCGTGAGCGTGCCGGTTTCGAGGTGCGCGACGTGCACTACACCCACTACGGTCGTCTCTGTCCTATTGAGAGTCCTGAAGGTCCGAACATCGGTCTTATCTCGTCGCTCTGCGTGTATGCGAAGATCAACGAGCTTGGCTTTATCCAGACACCGTACCGTAAGGTAGAGAATGGTGTTGCCAACCTCAATAACGATGAGATCGTCTATCTCACCGCTGAAGAGGAGGCAGAGCACATTATCGGTCAGGGTAACGCTCCGCTCAATGACGATGGCACCTTCATCCGTAAGGTGGTGAAGTGTCGTCAGGATGCCGACTTCCCCGTCGTTCCCCCTGCAGACGTTGACCTGATGGATGTCTCTCCCCAGCAGATAGCCTCTATCGCAGCTTCGCTCATTCCGTTCCTTGAGCACGATGATGCCCACCGTGCACTGATGGGATCGAACATGATGCGTCAGGCTGTGCCCCTGCTTCATAACGAGGCACCTATCGTGGGTACTGGTATTGAGAAGCAGGTGTGTGAGGATTCGCGTACGATGATTACTGCCGAGGGCGATGGTGTCATCGAGTATGTCGATGCCACGACCATCCGCATTCTTTACGACCGTACTGAGGACGAGGAGTTCGTCTCGTTCGAGCCTGCCTTGAAGGAGTACCGCATCTCCAAGTTCCGTCGTACCAACCAGAATATGACCATCGACCTGCGTCCCATCTGTAACAAGGGCCAGCGCGTGAAGAAGGGTGATATCCTGACCGAGGGTTATGCTACCGAGAATGGCGAGCTTGCCCTGGGCCGTAACCTCCTCGTGGCTTACATGCCTTGGAAGGGTTACAACTACGAGGATGCCATCGTGCTGAACGAGCGCATTGTGCGTGAGGACATCCTGACTTCGGTTCATGTCGATGAGTATTCGCTCGATGTGCGTGAGACCAAGCGTGGTGTCGAGGAGTTCACTGCCGACATCCCCAATGTGAGCGAGGAAGCTACCAAGGACCTCGACGAGAACGGTGTTATCCGTGTGGGTGCCCGTGTCGAGCCCGGTGATATCCTCATCGGTAAGATTTCGCCAAAGGGCGAGAGCGATCCCTCGCCTGAGGAGAAACTGTTGCGTGCCATCTTCGGCGACAAGGCCGGCGACGTGAAGGATTCTTCGTTGAAGGCCAATCCTTCGCTGACTGGTGTCATCATCGACAAGAAGCTCTTCGCCCGTGCCATCAAGACCCGTCAGACCAAGATGCAGGACAAGCAGATCCTGGCCAAGATCGACGAGGAGTATGAGGCAAAGGTCGACGACCTGAAGGAGATCCTGATTGATAAGCTGATGGAGCTGACAAAGGGTAAGACTTCACAGGGCGTGAAGGATTACACGGGTGCCGAGATCATTTCGAAAGGCGCTAAGTTCACCGTTACTGCTCTGAAGAACCTTGAGTATGGTGATATTCAGACCAACAAGTGGACCAATGATGAGCATAAGAACCAGCTCATTGCCCAGCTTATCATCAATTACATGAAGAAGTTCAAGCTGCTCGACGCTGAGATGAAGCGCAAGAAGTTTGCCATCACCATTGGCGACGAGCTGCCCTCCGGCATCCTGCAGATGGCCAAGGTCTATGTGGCTAAGAAGCGTAAGATCGGTGTGGGCGATAAGCTCGCCGGTCGCCACGGTAACAAGGGTATCGTGTCGAAGGTCGTACGTCAGGAGGACATGCCGTTCCTTGAGGATGGTCGTCCCGTCGACCTCGTGCTCAACCCGTTAGGTGTGCCTTCACGTATGAACCTCGGTCAGATTTTCGAGGCTATCCTCGGTGCGGCCGGTAAGCGTCTCGGCGTGAAGTTCGCTACGCCTATCTTCGATGGTGCCAAGCTCGACGACCTCGCTGAGTGGACCGACAAGGCAGGACTGCCCCGCCTCTGCTCTACCCACCTCTATGATGGTGAGACCGGTGAGAAGTTCGACCAGCCTGCAACCGTGGGTATCACCTACTTCCTGAAGCTCGGTCACATGGTTGAGGACAAGATGCACGCCCGCTCTATTGGTCCGTACAGTCTCATCACCCAGCAGCCCCTCGGCGGTAAGGCCCAGTTCGGTGGCCAGCGCTTTGGTGAGATGGAAGTCTGGGCACTGGAGGCCTTTGGTGCCAGCCATGTGCTGCAGGAGATACTTACTGTGAAGTCTGATGATACGGCAGGCCGTTCCAAGGCCTATGAGGCAATTGTCAAGGGTGAGCCCATGCCGACGCCCGGCATTCCCGAGTCGCTCAACGTGCTGTTGCACGAGCTGCGCGGTCTCGGACTGAGCGTAACCCTCGACTGATGAAATTAAGAATTAAGAATTAAGAATTAAGAAAGAAATATGGCTTTCAAGAAAGATTCAAAGACAAAGAGTAATTTTAGCAAAATTACCATCGGCCTTGCCTCACCGGAAGAAATCCTTGAGAACTCGTTTGGCGAAGTAACCAAGCCGGAGACCATCAACTACCGCACCTACAAGCCTGAGCGCGACGGTCTTTTCTGCGAGCGTATATTTGGTCCTACGAAGGACTACGAGTGCGCCTGCGGCAAGTACAAGCGCATCCGCTATAAGGGTATTGTCTGTGACCGTTGCGGTGTAGAGGTTACCGAGAAGAAGGTGCGCCGTGAGCGTAGCGGCCACATCGAGCTCGTTGTGCCCGTGGCCCACATCTGGTACTTCCGTTCCCTTCCCAACAAGATTGGCTACCTGCTTGGCCTTCCCACTAAGAAGCTCGATGCCATCATCTATTATGAGCGTTACGTCGTCATTCAGCCCGGACCCCTGGAGGGCCGCAAGAATGCCGAGGGCGAGCCTCTGCTTGGTTCGCAGAAGTTCGACCTGCTCTCCGAAGATGAGTACAACGACATCCTCGACAACCAGCTCAGCGAAGACAACTGGATGCTTGAGGATACCGACCCCAATAAGTTCGTGGCCAAGATGGGTGCCGAGGCAGTCTATGAACTGCTGCAAGGACTCGATCTCGACTCGCTCTCTTACGAGCTGCGCGACCGTGCCAACACCGACTCGTCGCAGCAGCGTAAGAACGAGGCACTGAAGCGTCTGCAGGTGGTCGAGGCCTTCCGCTCGAGTGTCGAGAAAGGCATCAACCGTCCTGAGTGGATGATTATGAAGATCATTCCCGTGACACCGCCCGAGCTGCGTCCGCTCGTTCCGCTGGATGGTGGCCGTTTCGCCACCAGCGACCTGAACGACCTCTACCGTCGTGTCATCATCCGCAACAACCGTTTGAAGAGGCTCATGGAGATCAAGGCTCCTGAGGTCATCCTCCGCAACGAGAAGCGTATGTTGCAGGAGGCTGTCGACTCTTTGTTCGACAACTCGCGTAAGTCATCGGCTGTGAAGAGCGACTCTAACCGTCCATTGAAGTCTCTCAGCGACTCGCTGAAGGGTAAGCAGGGCCGCTTCCGTCAGAACCTGCTCGGTAAGCGTGTCGACTACTCTGCCCGTTCGGTTATCGTTGTCGGCCCTGAGCTGAAGATGGGTGAGTGCGGTCTGCCTACGTTGATGGCAGCCGAGCTCTACAAGCCGTTCATCATCCGTAAGCTCATTGAGCGTGGTATCGTGAAGACGGTGAAGTCGGCCAAGAAGATTGTCGACCGTCGCGAGCCGGTTATCTGGGACATCCTCGAGAATGTGATGAAGGGTCATCCCGTGCTCCTCAACCGTGCACCTACGCTGCACCGTCTCGGTATCCAGGCCTTCCAGCCCAAGCTCATCGAGGGTAAGGCCATCCAGCTGCACCCGTTGGCATGTACGGCTTTCAATGCCGACTTCGATGGTGACCAGATGGCTGTCCACCTTCCCCTCAGCAACGAGGCTATTCTCGAGGCACAGCTGCTCATGCTGCAGAGCCACAACATCCTGAATCCTGCCAACGGCGCTCCTATCACCGTGCCTTCACAGGATATGGTGCTCGGTCTGTACTATATTACGAAGATTCGTCCCGGTGCCAAGGGCGAGGGCCTCTCGTTCTATGGTCCCGAGGAGGCCATCATCGCCCATAACGAGGGTAAGTGCGATCTGCACGCCCAGGTGAAGGTGATTGTCGACGATGTGGTCGATGGAAAGAAGATTCGTCATCAGGTCGAGACCTCCGTGGGTCGTGTCATCGTCAATGGCATCGTGCCGAAGGAAGTGGGCTATGTCAACAAGGTCATCTCTAAGAAGTCACTGCGCGATATCATTGCCGATGTCATCAAGAACGTGGGCTTTGCCGAGGCTTGCGACTTCCTCGACGGTATCAAGAACCTTGGTTATCGCATGGCTTATCTGGCCGGTCTGTCGTTCAACCTCGACGATATCATTATCCCGAAGGAGAAGGCCGACCTGATTGAGAAAGGTAACGACGAGGTGCAGCAGATCACCGACAACTACAACATGGGCTTTATTACCGACAACGAGCGCTACAACCAGGTCATCGACACGTGGACGCACGTCAACAACGATATCGGCAACATCCTCATGAAGGAGATGACTGAGGCCGACCAGGGCTTCAACGCTGTGTTCATGATGCTCGACTCCGGTGCCCGTGGTAGTAAGGACCAGATCAAGCAGCTCTCCGGTATCCGCGGTCTGATGGCTAAGCCTCAGAAAGCCGGTGCCGAGGGACACCAGATCATTGAGAACCCCATCCTGTCGAACTTCAAGGAGGGTATGTCAGTGCTCGAGTACTTCATCTCTACCCACGGTGCCCGTAAGGGTCTCGCCGATACCGCCATGAAGACGGCCGACGCTGGATACCTGACCCGTCGACTGGTCGACGTCTCTCACGACGTGATTATCACCGAGGAGGACTGCGGCACCCTGCGCGGACTTGTCTGCAGCGCTTTGAAGAGTGGTGACGAGGTTATCTCCTCTCTGGCCGAGCGTATCCTGGGTCGCGTAAGCGTCCACGATGTCATCAATCCCAAGACGGGCGATGTCATCGTGTATGCCGGTGATGAGATTACCGAGGATATTGCCGAGCAGATTGAAAAGGCCGAGATTGAGAGCGTCGAGATTCGTTCGGTGCTCACCTGCGAGTCGAAGAAGGGCGTCTGCCGCAAGTGCTACGGACGCAACCTCGCCACCAGACGTATGGTGCAAAAAGGTGAGGCCGTCGGTGTCATCGCCGCTCAGGCTATCGGTGAGCCTGGTACGCAGCTCACACTCCGTACCTTCCACGCTGGTGGTGTGGCTGCCAATGCAGCTGCCAACGCCTCTATCGTATCTAAGTACGAGAATGCCCGTATTGAGCTTGAGGAAGTACGCACTGTTCCGTTCGACGAGGACGGACGCGAGTGCGAGATGGTGGTTAGCCGTCTGGGCGAAATCAGCTTTGTCGACCCGAACACGAAGATTGTGCTCTCGAAGGTAACGCTTCCCTACGGTGCTTCTTTGTATTTCCATCACGGCGATGTGGTGTCGAAGGGCGATAAGATTGCCCAGTGGGATCCCTTCAATGCCGTCATCGTGACAGAGTATGCCGGTACCATCAAGTTCAACGACGTGATCGAAGGTGTGACCTTCCGTTCCGAGACCGATGAAACGACTGGTCTTACCGAGAAGATCGTCACTGAGTCGAAAGATAAGACCAAGGTGCCTACTTGCGACGTGCTCGACAAGAATGGCGAGAAGATAGGAACCTATAACTTCCCTGTGGGTGGCCACGTCGTTGTCGAAGACGGTCAGACCGTCAAGACTGGTGAGACGCTCGTCAAGATTCCGCGTGCAGCTGCCAAGGGTGGTGATATCACCGCCGGTCTGCCTCGTGTCACCGAGCTGTTCGAGGCTCGCAACCCGTCGAACCCTGCTGTCGTCTCTGAGATCGACGGTGAGGTGACCATGGGTAAGGTGAAGCGCGGTAACCGCGAGATTATCGTTACCTCGAAGACGGGTGACCAGAAGAAGTACCTCGTATCGCTGTCGAAGCAGATCCTGGTGCAGGAGCACGATGCCGTGCGTGCCGGTACGCCGCTCAGCGACGGTGCCATCACGCCTAACGACATCCTTGCCATCAAGGGTCCCACCGCCGTTCAGGAGTACATCGTTAATGAGGTGCAGGACGTTTACCGTCTGCAGGGTATTAAGATCAACGACAAGCACTTCGAAATCATCGTTCGTCAGATGATGCGCAAAGTGCAGATCAACGACCCGGGCGATACTTCGTTCCTCGAGAGCGACATCATCGACAAGCTCGACTTCGCTGAGGAGAACGACCGTATCTGGGGTAAGAAGGTGGTCACCGACGCTGGCGACAGCACCGAGCTGAAGCCCGGACAGATCGTTACTGCACGTCGTCTGCGCGACGAGAACTCGTCGCTGCGTCGTCGCGATATGAAACTCGTCCAGGTGCGCGATGCCGTGCCCGCCACGTCGACCCAGATTCTTCAGGGTATCACCCGTGCTGCCCTGCAGACCAAGTCGTTCATGTCGGCTGCGTCGTTCCAAGAAACTACGAAGGTGCTCAACGAAGCAGCCATCCGTGGCAAGGTCGACACCCTCGAGGGTATGAAGGAGAACGTGATCTGCGGTCACCTCATCCCCGCCGGTACTGGTCTCCGCGAGTTCGAGAAGCTCATCGTCGGCTCGAAGGAGGAGTACGAGCGCATGCAGGCCAACCGCAAGAACGTGCTCGACTTCGTTCAGGAGTCAGTCCTCGACGAATAAGCGATTATCCTTCGATTATCCTTATATCATTGATCATCGGGAAGTGTCTGACCAGACGCTTCCCGATGATTGTGTTACGCTGAAGAATGCGCGGACACTGCTTCCGTTATACTCTAAGCAGGCCTTGTTGGCACCAAGCGTGCCGTTATCTGTCAGGCGGTAGAAGCCCACGACGCAGTGGCGCTCCACCTCGGTCTTGTAGCCCATGTTGATGATGTTGGGCCATTTTTGACCTATAGGTCTTTATTTACCGTCTTGCATCCAGGTGATGACGGTTTTGCCCATGCGCTGGGTGAAGACGCGGTTGAAGAAGCTGTAGCTGCGGAAGCCACTTTTGTTGCCAGTGAAGGGCTGATTGGGTAGCAAACAGCCCCTGTCTGAAGGTCAAACAGGGGCTGTATGGCCGTGAAACAGGGGCTGATTGCAGCCTCAACAGTGCTAATCCTACGAGCGGGCAAGGTTGCGGCCAGCATCGATACGCAGGAAAATGAACAGCAGGAAGGTAAAACCCCACAGCGACGAACCGCCGTAGCTGAAGAAGGGTAGGGGTATGCCGATGACGGGCGTCAGGCCCAGCACCATGCCTACGTTGATGAATACGTGGAACAGGAACACCGAGAGCACGCAGTAGCCGTAGATGCGTCCGAAGCGGTACGGCTGTCGTTCGGCTAAGTGAATCAGTCGCAGAATCAGCGCGAGGAACAGCAGCAGTACGCCTGCCGACCCCACGAAGCCTTCCTCCTCGCCTACGGTGCAGAAGATGAAGTCGGTATCCTGTTCAGGCACATACTTCAGCTTTGTCTGCGTGCCGTTGAGGAACCCTTTTCCCTCCAGGCCGCCCGAGCCGATAGCAATCTCGCTTTGGTGTACGTTATAGCCCGCGCCGCGCAGGTCTTCCTCTAAGCCTAAGAGCACGTTGATGCGCGTACGCTGATGGGGCTCAAGCACGTGGTTCAGTCCATAGTCGGCTCCGTTGAAGAACGTCACCGATCCCACGGCAAACAGTGCTATCCAGAAGTAGTTGCGCAGTCGTGTGGCTAACCCCTGCCACACCAAATAGCCGATGAGGATGGCCGAGAGCACCAGCTGCACCCACACCACGTCGAAGGGGATGACATAGAGCGAGAAAAGCAGACAGGCATCAGTCATTCCGATACATACGGCAAGAATGCGCAAGGCGTCCTTGCCGTCTTTGCAATAGATCCACACCATGAAGCCGGAGAACAGATGGATGAGCAGCAGTACCGTGAACTTTCCCACCGATGTCGCCGTGGTGAGCAGTTCCACATTGGCGTAGCGGATGCCCACGACAAAATAGACCACCATTGCCACGCCCGTAAACAGCACCGAACCCGTCATTCCCTCGCGGTAGAGCATGAGGAAGAAACACAAGTAGACCAGTGCCGAGCCCGTCTCGCGCTGCAGCACGATGAAGGCCATGGGAGTGAACATGATGGCGAGTGTAGCCAGAAAGTCCTTCCACTTATGGATATCATAGCCGTAGCGCGACATGAACTTCGCCAGCGCCAGCGCAGTCGCGAACTTCGCAAACTCAGCCGGCTGTAGGCGTAGCGGTCCCATGACGAGCCATGAGCGCGAGCCCTTGATGCTATGTGGATTGAAGATAGTGGCGAACAGTAGTATCAGTAGTGCCCCGAAGAGCACGTAGGCAAACGTCTCGTAGAACCGGTCGTCGAGCAACAGCAACACCAAGCCTAAGAGCAGCGACGTGCCTATCCACACAATCTGCATGCCCGACCGTGTCGACAGTGCGAAGATGTCGGTGTCGCCGTAGGTGTAGCTTGCACCGCATACGCTCACCCATCCGAAGCTGATCAGCATCAGATAGATGAGAATCGTCCACCAGTCGAGCGAACGAAGCACGCCCGGATTCTTCTTGCTATTCACCATTCACAATTAAATCGTTTTTTCTTATTTCGGCAGTCTCCAGGTCACGCCGTCCTTTGTGTCCTTCACCTCGAAACCGGCGGCAGCCAGTGCGTCGCGTATCTGGTCGCTGGTAGCCCAGTCCTTCGCTGCCTTCGCCTTCGCCCGTAGCTCGAGCACCATGTCGACAACCTTGCCGAAGGCCTCCTCACGGGTGGCGTTGCTTCCAGCGGCAAAACCGCTGGAAACAGTGGTTTGCAGGCCGAGGATGTCCTCCGTGAAGAGGTGCATCACTTCCTTGAGCTCCTTCAGACAATCGGGGCAGATAGTGGCCTTGTGGTCAATAAGCCTGTTCACCACCGTGCAGGCCTCGAATAGTGTGCTGAGCACCTGCGGCGTGGCCAGGTCGTCGTTCATCGCGTCGTAGCATCGCTGGCGCAGACCCTTAACGAAAGCCTCGGTCTCGGCGTCGCATCCGGATATGCCGGACTTTCCGGAATCAGTCGGGATGATGCGCTCCAGATCAGCAATGGCGTTCATCAGCTTCTCCAGTCCCTTCTCGGCAGCCACGAGTGCCTCGTTCGAGAAGTCGACCGTGCCACGGTAGTGGGCAGAGAGGATGAAGAAGCGGATGGTCATGGGCGTGTAGGCCTTCTCCAGTAGCGGATGGTTGCCGGTGAAGAACTGCTCCAGGGTGATGAAGTTGTTATACGACTTGCCCATCTTCTGTCCGTTGATGGTCAGCATGTTGTTGTGCATCCAGTACTTTACGGCGGGATGCCCCATCGAGGCTACGGCCTGTGCAATCTCGCACTCATGGTGGGGGAATACCAGGTCCAGTCCGCCACCGTGAATGTCGAACTGCTCGCCTAAGTACTTGCGGCCCATTGCCGTGCACTCGCAGTGCCAGCCGGGGAAACCGTCGCTCCAGGGCGAGGGCCAGCGCATGATATGCTCGGGAGCAGCCTTCTTCCACAGTGCGAAGTCGGCCTGGCTCTTCTTCTCGCCCACGCCGTCCAACTCGCGGCTTGCGTCCTTGATGTTCTCAAGCGTGCGACCGGAGAGCACGCCGTAGGCCGGCCACTTGCTGCCAACCTCCTTGCTCTTCTTGTTATAAGCCTCGATGTCGAAGTAGACCGATCCGTTCGACTCGTAGGCCAGTCCGTTGTCTACAATCTGTTGCACCAACTGCTGCTGCTCGATGATATGGCCCGAGGCGTGCGGCTCTATCGAGGGGCGCAGTACGCCTAATGCGTCCATGTACTGGTGGTAGCGGTTGGTGTAGTACTGCGCTATCTCCATCGGCTCCAACTGTTCAAGCCGTGCCTTCTTTGCAATCTTGTCCTCGCCCTCGTCGGCATCGTGCTCCAGATGGCCCACGTCGGTGATGTTCCTTACGTACCTTACTTTATATCCTAAGTGCTTAAGGTAACGGAACAGCACGTCGAACGTAATGGCGGGACGGGCATGCCCCAGATGGGGATCGCCATAAACCGTAGGTCCGCACACATACATGCCCACATTAGGGGCGTTCAGCGGCTCGAAACGCTCCTTCTGCCGCGTCAGCGTATTATATATAACCAGTTTCGATTCCATATTCTTGATTTGTTGTTTTACGATTGAAAAGACTGATAGTTGTTATAAGGCTTTCTTGTAGCAGCGGCGGCGCTTGTGCTGTTCGTGCTCAAGGTAGGTCCACTGGCTCTGTACCTTGCCATTGGTTTCCATCTCAACGTGGGTCTCACCCCAGAGGAAGCCGTATTTCTGATAGATGGGTATGAGGTCGTAGAAGAGCAGGGCGTTGGCACCCTTCGAGCGATATTCGGGCAGCACGCCGATAAGCAGACAGTCGACGACCTTGGTCTTCTTCAGCTTCAGGGCGCGGAACAGGTGCCACCAGCCGAAAGGCCAGAGGCGTCCGTTGTGGCACTTCTGCAGGGCGCGCGTCAGCGAAGGAATGGTGATGCCCACACCTACGAGGTCGTGGTCGGGCGTGTTCCAGTCTTCTACCAGGCAGAGCATCTCCAGGTCGATGAACTTAAAGTACATGTCGACATACTCGTCCATCTGCTTCTCCGACATCTCCGAATATCCATAGAGATGACCGAAGGTGCGGTTGATGACGTCGAAAACACGGTGGCCGTACTTGCGGGGACCATAGACGTCTTTCTTCGTGATCTTCACTACGTGCAGGTTGTAGCGCTTCATGGTGAGCTCGGCTACGCGCATGAATTTCTCCGGCATGCCCTCCTTGGGCACGTAGAGTTTGTACTCTACGTAGTCGTTGTCCTTCTCGTAGCCCTCCATGTGCTCCATGAGCTGCGGGTAGTACTCGTAGTTGTAGCCAGTAGCCATGGTGCCGAGCTGGTCGAAGCCCTTGGTAAGCATGCCCTCGGGGTCCATGTCGGTGAAGCCCAAGGGACCGATAATCTCCTTCATGCCTTTGCGGCGTCCGAAGTCCTCGACGGCGGTGAGCAGTGCGCGCAGCACCTCCTCGTCGTTGATGAGGTCGAGCCAGCCGAAACGCACACAGGGACGGTCCCATTGCTTGTTATAACGGTGGTTGATGATGGCGGCTACGCGCCCCACAACCTTGCCGTCCTTATAGGCCAGATAGTATTCGGCCTCGCAGAATTCGAAGGCCGAGTTTTTCTTTGGACTGAGCGTGCGCACCTCGTCGCTGTAGAGGTTGGGGGCATCGTACTCGTTGCCTCGGTAGAGGTCGTAGTGTAGTTGTATGAAAGCGTCGAGACCCTTGCGGTCAGTAACGCGAGTGATGGTGATTGGGTTGCTCATTGGGATTGGGGGGCTTATTTAATTTTTGAGGTGAGCGGTGAGCGCACGCCTTTGTAGCCTTTGAGGAAGGCCTTGGCCGAGCCGAAGCTGAGGAACATGTCGAGGCGCACGGGGATATGGTTCTGGTCGTCGGTGACGTAGAAGCGTATCAGCTCGTGGTTCTTGCCGTCTTCTCGCTCGATGAACGAGAACACGAGGCAGCGGAACTTCTCATTGGTACCGTCGATCTTGAAAGTTTCCTTACCGCGGTACTTCATCCAGGAGTTCTTCAGGCTCGACGCATCGGTAATGGGAAGCGCGATGTTGTCGCCCTCTTTCATGGTCGAGGCATCGAAGTTACGTGCACGCAAGAAGATAGACATCATGTCGTAGACGCAATCCTTGTAGGTGGTCTCGTCCCACCGGTGCTCTCCATCGGCTTTGATGGCGTGCTTCTTGATGCGGCAGTTGCCGTTGGGATAAGTGTACCATAACTCGTCGACGTAGTAACGCTTGCCTTCGAGGGCACCTTTGCGGTGGTAGAGCGGTGAGAGATCTTCGGCGCTACAGTAGGAGAGCAGTGTGTCGCGCATGATGAAGACACCGTCGAGCTTTTCGTTGCCACGGGTGATGAGGCTGGTACGGAAGGTTTTCTGCCCGTTGAACTTCGACGTAACGGTCGACATGGATGCCGAACCTACCTTGACCCATACGAACTTCCAGTTGAAGTAGAGGTCGTAGGCCAGGAACTCGCCTCCCTGGAAGGCGGTGTTTTGAATGCCGCACTGCGACTGTGCAACAGTATGGCTGATGAACAATGAGCTCTGGGCAATGACGAATGCCATGAGCACAAGGATACGGCGTGCACAGCCAAGGCTGGATGTTGAACGTTGGATGTTGAACGTTGAATGTTTACTCTGCATAGAAATAATCGTATAATTCGTTTAATTCGTAGTCGTAAGAAATATGCGTAATCATTACAAAGAGCGGGAGATTAAATCCTTACTCCTTTGTCTTTTAGATACTCGATGCCCTTCTCTTTGGCACGCTCGACGTTGCGGTTCTTCAGTTGTTTCTCTTTGTCGGGCTTCTGCTTGGTAATCTTCGGGGGTTTCTGTTTGTAGCGGGGCTTGGCGGTGAGGTTCCACGCGCGGCTGACGTCCCACTTCTCCTTGCATTCGATGGCCTCGTCGTTGTAGTAGACCGGCTCGGCCTGCAGGTCCTGGTCGTAGCATCCCGTGTCCCAGATACCATTGTGGTTCCAGTCCTCGAAGGCACGCACATAGTAGGTTCCGGCCTTCAGATAAAGGAATTCTACACTGCGGTCGGCATCGGTCTTGGCTCTTGCTACGGGTTTGTCGTCCGAGCTGAGCAACTCAACGATGACATCGACGCTGTCGGGCACGCCGCCTACGGTGATGTTGAGCGTGCTGAACTGTTCGGCTGTCAACACTTTAATGCCTTGTTTCAAGGCTTTGGACACCACACCGTAGATGCTTTCGAATGCTGCCGAGTCGGCTTCGAGACTGTATTCCACACCTTCGCGCCAGTCGGCTGTGATTTCGAAGGTACGTGGTGTGAGCTGCCTGAAGGTATAGGGTGCGTTGTACCACACCGTGTCAATCTGTGAATAGAGGTGTAGCACCGAGGTATCGCAGCGTGCTAATGGTACCGGCACTTCTATCTTGATTCTCTGCAGGGGTGTCATCTGGCTGCCCGGCGTTATTTTCATCTCGAGATGTTTCCTGGGCATGACAGAGTCGTAGGCCTCGTTGTGCTTCTTTTTCTTCTCCTGCTCTTTCTGCCATTTCTCAAACTCTTTCTCCTGTGCCTTCATGCGCTTCTCATAGCTCATCTTTGGCAGGGCCTCGATGGTGTCGGTCTTCTCTATGAGAATGCCTGTGCTGTCGGTCATCATGTAGGTGAGTTCTATTTGCAGCGTGTCTTGGTTGATGAGTGCCGTGTCGCGCAGCCAGTAGTGCAGGGTGTCAAGTTTCTCGGAAGCTTCGATGACGAAAGCCGAGTCGGCATTGAAGTTCAGTCCACGCAGCTTGGGAAGCGAGTCGCTGCCATAGGTAAAGAAGAAGCTCACTTTCTCCGGGTCCTTGCGTTCGGTCTTCAGCAGGAAACGGTCGGTCTGTGGCTCCTGGAAGCAGAGCAGCGTCACGTCGTCGGGCAGGAAATGGGTGAAGGGCACTTGCAGGATATTGTCGATGTGGAGCGAGTCAATCCAGATGGTGTCCTGACGGGTGTCGGGCTTCCACGTGGGCACTATCTCTTTGTGCGAGTAGCCAACCATCTCGCTTTTCTGGCTGAACACAAAGTCGCCGTCGGCATCTTGTAGCGCGTAGGCGTAGTAGCTTCCGGGTGCCACGCCCTTAATGGTGAAGCGACCGCTACCGTTGGTGCGCGAGACACGGAGGAAGGGCGAGCGATGGAAGAGCCCTACACTATCCACCTTACTCTCAACACTGTCCACGGGGTACAGACCCACGAGGATGCCCTTGATGGGCTCAAGGTCTGCAGCGTTCAGGCAGTAGCCCGACACTTCGAGCGTGTCGATCTGGCTGCCCGTTGAGAAACTGTAGGTGTAGTTGCCCATGGGGTTGTTCTCGTTTTTGTCGGTGATGGCATCGCTGAAGTCCACAGTGTAGGTGGTGTTCTCCTTGAGCGAGTCCATCAGCTCGATGAGTATCCGTTTTCCCGATGCCCGTATCTCGGCCTGCTCAATCTGCGGCGGCGATACAATGACCTTTGATTGTGGGTCTTCAAGGTTGATGTATTCGTTGAAGTGAATCTGGATCTTGCGGCTCTTCACGCCGGTAGCGCCTTCGGCTGGCGAAGCACCGACTACCTGTGGGGGTGTGTCGTCGTACCATCCGCCGTCGGGATTACCCATGCGGGCGCAACCGGAAATGAAGAATGAAGAATGAAGAATGAAGAATGCTGCGCACAACACACTCCATATCGTATTCTTCCTTCTCACAATGGTGTTGGTCTGAAAACTCCTCACCGCGGTAGCAAATTCTTCATTCTTCATTCTTCATTCTTCATTTAGCTTCAGCAGCTGCTCAATGTGTTCGCGGCTATTGCTCAGCCGGGGCACCTTGTGCTGGCCGCCCAGCTTGCCGTGTTCGCGCAGCCAGTCGTTGAACAGTCCCTGACGGGCCTCGATGATTTCCAAGGGCTGAAGGGTAATGTTCTTGTAGCGCTTTGCCTCGTAGTCGCTGTTCAGCTCTTGTAGCTTCCGGTCGAGGATTTGTCCGAACTGCGTCAGGTCGGCAGGACGCTTCTCAAACTCAATGAGCCATTGGTGGCGGCATTTGGCTTCGGCATCCATGAACACGGGTGCAGCAGTGTATTCGGACACGATGGCTCCCGTCTTCTGACAGGCGTAGGCCAGTCCCTGTTCGGCATTGTCGACGATGAGCTCTTCGCCAAAGGCGTTGATGAAGCTCTTTGTACGTCCGCTGATAACAAACTTATAGGGATTCAGCGAAGTGAATCGTATGGTGTCGCCAATCATGTAGCGCCACAGTCCGCACGATGTAGAGATGACCATCGCGTAGTTCTTGTCCTTCTCCACGGCCCAAAGGGGAACGGGATTGTTATATTTGTCATTTCTAATTTCGGCAAACTCATAGAACACGTCATAGTCGAGCATGAGCAGCATGGAGCGGTCTGTTGGATCATCCTGAAGGCCGAAGAAGCCTTCGCTGGCATTGTAGGTCTCCATGTAATGCATGCGTGGCGAGGTGATAAGCTGCTCGTACTGCTCGCGGTAGGGTGTGAAGGCCACGCCGCCGTGGAAGAACACCTCGATGTTAGGCCACACCTCTTCCAGGTGCTGCTTGCCCGAGATTTCCATGACGCGCCGTAGCACCGACAGCATCCACGAGGGTACGCCAGAGATGTTGGTCACGTTTTTCTTGATGGCTTCCTGGGCAATGCGGTCGCGCTTCACCTCGAAATCGGCCAGCAGGGCGGTCTTCTTCGACGGTACGCGGATGAGGTTCACTATCGGGTTAATGTTCTCGATAAGGATGGCACTCAGGTCGCCAACGAGCGATCCGGGCAGGTTATAGTTGGGTGCATGGCTGCCGCCAAGTATCAGGCCGCGTCCGTCGAACATGCGGCTGTCGGGGTTGTTGCGCAGATATAGTGCCACGGCATCGGTGCCACCGCGGTAGTGGAGCCGTTTCAGTCCGTCGGGCGACACGGGAATGAACTTAGACTTGTCGTTGGTGGTTCCGCTCGACTTGGCATACCACTTGACAGTACCCGGCCAGAGTACGTCGTGCTCGCCCTGGCGCATACGGTCGATGCTGCCTTTCAGTCCTTCGTAGTCGACTACGGGCGTGTTTCGTGCAAAATCATCATATCCTTTACATGCCCCGAACAGGTGGTTGCGACCATATTCTGTGTCCTTCGCCCTGTCAAGCAGGCTGCTCAGTACTTCTCTTTGCAGCGTCTCTCCTTCACGTTGATACCTTTCAAGTTCGTGCCAGCGTGAAGAGAAAAAAATCCTTGCTATTCGAGTAAGACTCATTGTTTCTATTGCTAAAGATGGTGCAAAATTAGACAAAACTATCGTAATACGCGCACGATTCACGTTTTTTAATACCCCGAAACAGTATTCTTTGTTGAGCGAAGAATCATGGATGACTCACGAAACAGCCCCTGTTCGTGGTGCGAACAGGGGCTGTTTCATGGTCAAACAGGGGCTGTTTGGTCTGCAAACAGGGGCTACTTGCGGGTCAAACAGGGGCTGTTTGCAGGGTGTATGGGCATTTAGGGGTTGTGAAGGCGTTGCTTCTGGTCTGTCAGAGCTGGCCTGCTTCGACCATGAGCACTACCCGTTCGGTAAGCCTGTCGACGCCTTCGGGGTCGTAGCCTTTCTTCAACGAAGCTCCGAAAGCCCAAGCAAAGGCCTGCCACAGGCCGGAGCGGAAGGGACCGATGAACGCCTGCATGGCCTCGTAGGCCGTGGAGTGGCACTCGCGGTCGACAAGTTTAATGAGCAGTTTACCTTGCGAGAAGGTGAGCTTCTTCATTTTCGGCTTGTACTCCCTGACGATAGACTCCTCGACGCGCTTGATGTGGGCATCGCGCTCCTGTTGCGTGGGCAGGGTCTCTAAGTATTCGGCGGTCTCAATAAGCATCTGCCGCACCTGCTTAGCCAGCGGCAATACCTTTTTCACGTTCCTTACCAGTCGCATGTAGGCCTGCTGCTGGCGCTTGTTCTTGAACGTGGGCTCGGGGTAGACGTAGACGGCCGACATCTCCATGTACTGTATCGAGTCTCCGTCAGGGGCCAGCGTCTTTCCCACCTTCACTGTGGGCACAAACGTCGGGTCGCCGAAGTCCTGAGCCAGAGCAGCTGCAAGTCCTGTCGTCAGCATGAGGAGTATGGTCAATAATCGTTTCATTGTCGAATTGTTATGGGTTGTTCCTCATGGCCAGCGCACGGTTCTCGGCAGCTTCCATCTGTTCGCGCTCACCAGGGCCTTTGTCGTTCTGTCCGCAGAGGTGCAGGATGCCGTGGATGATGACGCGGTGCAGCTCTTCGTCGTAGTCCTTATGGAAGAGCTCGGCATTGCTGCGCACGGTGTCGAGCGAGATGACAAGATCACCGTTGAGCAGGTCGTCCTCGCAATAGTCGAAAGTGATGATGTCGGTGTAATAGTCGTGGCCGAGGTACTCGCGGTTGACCTCAAGAATCTTCTCGTCGTCGCAGAACAGATAGCCCACCTCGCCCACGCGTCGCCCATAGCTCTGGGCCACGCGGCGTATCCACGCCGAAGTGTCGCGTCGGCGTATAGCAGGCATTTTCACGTTTTCGCAATTGTAGGTAATCATATAGGGAGATGAAAGATGATAGTTATTTAGGCAGGAAGGCAGAGGTATCCTGGCCGAAGTGCTGCAGTTCGCGCACCATCGATGACGAAATGCTGCTCAGTTGAGGCTCGGCATAGAGCAGGATGGTCTCTACCGCTCCTTCGGTAATGAGGCGGTTGATATCGGCCTGTTCGCGTTCGTACTCGAAGTCTTTGGTTGAACGCACGCCCTTCACGATGAAACGGGCGTTCTCTTGACGTGCGAAGTCGACAGCCAAGCCGTAGTATGGCTTCACTTCGATGGCAGGCTCGTCGTGGTACAGTTGTCTGATGGTCTGCATGCGCTCGGTGGCCGGTCGCATATAGGGCTTCTGCACGTTGTCGCCCACGACGCCGATGATGAGTTTGTCGAAGAGTGGCAGTGCCCTTCTGACCACGGAGTCGTGGCCAATGGTAAACGGGTCGAAGCTGCCCACAAAAATGCCTATGCGTTGTTTCATGGGTGCAAAGGTAAGTAAAAAACGGAAAATGGTGGCGTAAAAAAAGAAAAAACTGTTTAATTTCTTTGTAGAAGGAATGAAAAAGTGTAATTTTGCAGTCGTATAGCAATCGATAACAACTCATGGCAAACATTCCGCAGGAGTTCAATAACTTCTTCCTCAAGGACGTGTCGTTCGTCAACCTGATGACGCGACGCATCTTCAACGTGCTCATCGTGGCCAATCCCTACGACGCCTTCATGCTCGAGGACGACGGCCGCGTCGACGAAAAGGTGTTCGACGAATACACCGAGCTGGGTATGCGCTATCCGCCCACCTTCACCCAGGTCAGTACGACCGAGGAGGCCAACGAGGTATTGAAGACCACCGACATCGACCTGGTCATCTGTATGCCCGGTAATGCCGACAACGATGCCTTCACCGTTGCCCGCGAGGTGAAGTCGGTGCATCCGCAGATTCCCTGCGTGGTGCTCACGCCCTTCAGCCACGGCATCACCCGTCGCATGCAGGACGAGGACATGTCGATCTTCGACCACGTGTTCTGCTGGTTGGGCAACACCAACCTCATCCTGTCGATCATCAAGCTCATCGAGGACCGCATGAACCTGGACCACGACATCCGCGAGGCCGGTGTGCAGATGATTCTGCTCGTCGAGGACAACATCCGATTCTACTCCTCCATCCTTCCGAACCTCTATAACTACATACTGGCACAGTCGAAGAGCTTTTCGACCGAGGCCCTGAACCCCCATGCTGCCGCACAGCGCAAGCGCGGACGACCCAAGGTGGTGCTTGCCACGAACTATGAGGAGGCCATGCAGATTTACGAGCAGTATCACGACAACGTGCAGGGCATCATCTCCGACACACGTTTCCCCATGAAGAACCACGAGGGACGACTGAGCCACATGGAGGAAGGCGACCCCGAGGCAGGCCTCAAACTTCTGCAAGAGATTCGTCGACTTGATGAGTTCGTGCCCCTGATCCTGCAGAGCTCGGAGACGGAGAACCGTCAGAAGGCGTGGGACTCGGGCTTCGACTTCCTCGATAAGAACTCGAAGAAGTTCAATGTTGACCTGCGCCGCATCTTGGAGGAGCACTTGGGCTTTGGCGATTTCATCTTCCGTGACCCGGAGACGAAGCAGGAGGTGGCCCGCGTGGCTACACTGAAGGAGTTGCAGGACAATATTTTCAAGATTCCGCACGATGCACTCATGCGCCACATACGCCGCAACCACATGAGCCGCTGGCTCTGTGCGCGCGCCATCTTCCCCGTGTCGAACTTTCTGAAGCACGTCACTTGGCACAAGCTGCAGGATGTTGATGCCCACCGACAGATTATCTTCGACGCCATCGTGCAGTACCGACGGATGAAGAACATCGGCGAGGTGGCCGTGTTCGACCGTAAGAAGTTCGACCGCTATGCCCATTTCGCCCGTATCGGCGACGGTTCCCTCGGTGGAAAGGGACGCGGCCTGGCCTTCCTCGACAAGATCGTGAAGCGTCATCCCGAACTGAACCAGTTCCCTGGAGCATCGGTACAGATACCGAAGACGGTGGTGCTCTGCACCGACTTCTTCGATAATTTCATGGAGGAGAATAACCTCTGGGGCATCGCACTGAGCGAGGCTTCAGACGATGAGATACTGCATCACTTCCTCGAGGCACAGTTGCCCGACAACCTCATTGAGGACTTCTTCATCTTCTTCGAGGCGACGAAGAAACCTATCGCCATTCGTTCCTCGTCGCTTCTCGAGGACTCACACTACCAGCCCTTCGCCGGTATCTATGCCACCTATATGATTCCCTGGCTCGACGACAAGTACACCATGCTCCGCATGCTGGCCTGCGCCATCAAGAGCGTCTATGCCTCGGTCTACTATCGTGACTCGAAGGCCTACATGACCGCCACGCAGAACGTCATCGACCAGGAGAAGATGGCCGTCATACTGCAAGAAGTGGTGGGCCAGCAATATGGCGACCTGTACTATCCCACGTTCTCCGGCGTGCTGCGTTCACTGAACTACTACCCCATCGGCGACGAGACCGCCGAGGAGGGCATCGCCTCGCTGGCGTTGGGACTGGGCAAGTATATCGTCGATGGTGGCCAGACGCTGCGCGTGTCGCCCTATCATCCTACCCAAGTGTTGCAGACCAGCGAGATGGACACCGCCCTGCGCGAGACGCAGACCCGCTTCTATGCGCTCGATATGAGTCACGTGGGCGACGACTTCAAGGTCGACGACGGCTTCAACATCAAGAACCTGCGGGTGAAGCAGGCCGATCAGGACGGCTCGCTCAACGGCATCGCCTCGACCTATGACCCCGTAGACCAGATTATCCGTCCCGGTCTCTACGAGGGCGGGCGCAAGATTATCTCGTTCTGTGGCGTGCTCGAACAGGGCATCTTCCCCCTGCCCGAACTGCTACAGCTTTCGCAAAAGCTCGGTGCCGAGGAAATGCGGCGACCCGTAGAGATTGAGTTTGCATGTAACCTTTGCCTAAATGAGAAATTAGAAATGAAAGATGAGAAATATGATTACCAAGCAGCCACTGCCGTTGAAACCCAACAACAGGGTAATCATATCTCTCATCTCTCATCTCTCACCTCTCACCCAAACGGTTCTTTCTATCTCCTGCAGATACGTCCCATAGTCGACTCGAAGCAGGTGCTCGACGAGGACTTGCAGAAGATTCCCGATAGTGACTGTCTGTTACGCTCCTACAATTCGCTGGGCCACGGAATCTCTGAAGATGTTGTCGACGTGGTCTACGTGAAGACCGACGATAACTTTACGGCTTCGAACAATCCCCAGATAGCCGTGGAGATTGAGCAGATTAACCGCAAGTTCCTTAACGAAGGAAAGAACTACGTGCTCATCGGCCCCGGCCGGTGGGGATCGAGCGACTACTGGTTGGGCATACCCGTGAAGTGGCCCCACATCTCGGCCTCGCGCCTTATTGTAGAGACGGGTCTGAAGAACTATCATGTGGACCCGTCGCAGGGTACTCACTTCTTCCAGAACCTCACGTCGTTCGGCGTTGGCTACTTCACCATCAACACCTATACGGGCGATGGCGTGTTCCAGAAAGACGTGCTCGACAAGATGCCCGCTGTCGAAGAGACCGAACACGTGCGCCACGTGCGCTTCGACCGTCCGCTCAAGATTATGATGGACGGCAAGAAACAGACCGGCGTGGTGCTGTTGAACAGTGATTATTGACCCATGAACATTGAGTATTATGCATAACAATCTGTCACCATACATGCGCACACTGACGCCGCGTTCCTCGTTTTCCATTACGTGGCGCGAACTGATATGGCGCCTGGCGCTCATCATCGGAACGGTTGCATTAGTCGTCTGGTTCATGCCACGCGATAGCAGCCTGACCTTCAAGATTGAGAAAGGAAAGCCATGGCGCTATGCCGACCTGACGGCACCTTTCGACTTCCCTATCTACAAGAGCGATGCAACCATCAAGGCAGAGAAAGATAGTGCGTTGCGTGACTACGAGCCCTACTATACCTTGCACAGCGATGTGGGCCGCTCCCAGGTGCGCGCTTTCATGCAGACCTATGCCAACGGACTTCCTGGCCTGTCGGATGATTACAAAAGCATCATTGCCAACCGCTTGGCGACTCTCTACACCCAGGGTATCGTTGATACGAAAGAACCATTGGGTGACCCTTCAGACACTACCAGCACCATGCGTGTAGTCGTAGACAACAGGGCTGTGAGCAAGATGGGGACTTCGGTATATACTGCCATGCAGGCCTATGAGGCACTTATACACGACGAGGCTCTCAACGCCCGTCGCGAAGAACTGCAACAGTTGAACTTGAACGACTTCATCGTGCCGAACCTAATCTATGACAAGGAACGTAGTGAACTGTCGCGTCAGGAACTGCTCAACACCATCCCTCAGGCAAGTGGCGTGGCTCAACGCGGACAGAAAATCATCAGTCGTGGAACCCTCGTCGACGAGCAGACCTACATGTTGCTGGAGTCGTATGTAAAAGAGAGCGAGCGTCGTTATGCTGCAGACTCGAAGCTTAATATCACCTATTTCGGCGAACTGCTCTATGTGCTGCTGCTTGTTGTCGCGTTCACCGTCTATCTGAGCCTGTTCCGCAGGGAATACTTCGAGCATCTCCCGTCGTTGGGACTTTTCTATTCGCTCATCGTGCTCTTCTCAGTCCTTGCCTCGCTGTTGGTGAGCCATAACCTGCTTCACGTATACATCCTTCCCGTCGCCATGGCTCCTATCTTCGTACGGGTGTTTATGGATTCGCGCACAGCTTTTATGCTCCATGTAGTCATCGTGCTCATAGTGGCCAGCGTGCTGATGCGACCGTTCGACTTCATTGCAGTTGAAGTCACGGCCGGCCTGGCTGCCATCTATTCTATGCGCGAGCTGTCGAGCCGTTCGCAGCTATTCTGGACGGCAGCACTCACCACGGTGGCGGCCATGCTGATGAACTTTGCCATATACATGATACAGGAAGACGACCTCACGCGAATCGATGCGAGCGAGTTCAACTACCTTATTGTGGCAGGAATCCTGCTCTTCTGCTCATATCCGTTGCTCTATATCATGGAACGTCTCTTCGGTTTCACCAGCGACATTACTCTTATTGAGCTCAGCGACATGAACAAGCCCTTGCTGCGCCGCATGAGCGAGGTTGCCCCTGGCACCTTCCAACACTCCATTCAAGTGGGCAATCTCGCCGCTGAGATTGCACGCAAGGTTGGTGCCAACCCGCTATTGGTACGTACGGGAGCACTCTATCACGATATAGGTAAGACACAGAATCCCATCTATTTCACCGAGAACCAGTCGGGTGGCATCAATCCGCACGAACAGCTCTCGTGCATAGACAGTGCACAGATGATTATCAGTCACGTGACCGAAGGATTGAAACTGGCCGACAAGCACAACCTGCCCGATGTCATCAAGAACTTCATCTCGACCCACCACGGACAAGGCAAGGCCAAGTATTTCTATGTGAAGTGGAAGAACGATCACCCCGATGAGGAGATCGATGATTTGCTCTTCACCTATCCGGGACCCAATCCCTTCACCAAGGAGCAGGCGGTGCTGATGATGGCCGATGCCGTTGAGGCTGCGTCACGCTCACTGCCCGACTATACCGAGCAGTCAATTCGTGACCTCGTGACACGCATCATCGACACGCAGGTCAGCGAAGGCTACTTCCGCGAGTGCCCCATCACCTTCCGTGACATCCAGTACAGCAAGACGGTGCTCATAGAGAAATTGAAGACCATCTATCACACCCGAATCAGTTATCCCGAGTTGAAGAAGGAAGAAGTCCAGTCTTGAATTCAGTCCTGAATTGTACGTAAAATCAACAAAAAAGCGTGAATCCATGAGGAGTCTCGCTTTTTTTTTGTAATTTTGCAGGCAAAATCGAAACAAATATTCTAAGAAGCAATGGAACAGAAACAGTACAAGCGCATCACCGTGACCTCGGCTTTGCCATACGCCAACGGTGGTGTGCACATCGGACACCTTGCCGGCGTCTACGTGCCGGCCGACATCTACGTACGCTATCTCCGTCTGAAGAAGCGCGAAGTCATGTTTATCGGCGGTAGCGATGAGCACGGCGTACCTATTACTATTCGCGCACGTAAGGAAGGTATCACCCCGCAGGACGTGGTTGACCGCTATCACAAGATGATCAAGGACTCGTTCGAGGAGTTCGGTATCTCGTTCGACATCTATAGCCGTACCACCTCGGAAACCCATCATAAGTTCGCTGCCGAGTGGTTCCGTAAACTCTACGACGAGGGTAAACTGACAGAAGAGACCACCACGCAGCTATACGACGAGGAAGCCAAGCAGTTCCTGGCCGACCGCTATGTGACGGGTGAGTGCCCTCACTGCCACAACGAGGGTGCCTATGGCGACCAGTGTGAGAAGTGCGGACGCGACCTTTCGCCTACGGAGCTGATTAATCCGAAATCGACCATCAGCGGCTCTACTCCTGTGTTGAAGGAGACCAAGAACTGGTACCTGCCCTTGAACGAGTATCAGGAGTGGCTGAAGAAGTGGATATTAGAGGAGCACAAGGAGTGGCGACCGAACGTCTACGGCCAGTGCAAGTCCTGGCTCGATATGGACCTGCAGCCCCGTGCCATGACGCGTGACTTGGACTGGGGCATCCCCGTTCCTGTGGAGGGAGCAGAAGGAAAGGTGCTCTACGTGTGGTTCGACGCGCCTATCGGCTATGTGTCGAACACGAAGGAACTCTGTGAGAAAGAGCCGGAGAAGTGGGGCAACTGGGAGAAATGGTGGCAAGACGAGGACACACGTCTCGTACACTTCATCGGAAAGGACAACATCGTGTTCCACTGCATCATCTTCCCTGTGATGATGAAGGCCCACGGCAAGTATATCATGCCCGACAACGTGCCTGCCAACGAGTTCCTGAACCTCGAGAACGATAAGATATCTACCTCGCGCAACTGGGCAGTTTGGCTCCATGAGTATCTGGAAGACATGCCTGGAAAACAGGATGTGCTGCGCTATGTGCTCACAGCCAATGCACCTGAGACCAAGGACAACAACTTCACTTGGAAGGATTTCCAGGATCGCAATAACAACGAACTCGTAGCTGTGTATGGCAACTTCGTAAACCGCGCCCTCCAGCTTACGAAGAAATACTGGGGTGGGGTAGTACCCGCCTGTGGCGAACTGACAGATGTCGACAAGGCCGCCCTGGCTGAGTTCAAAGATGTGAAGGAGAAGGTGGAAGAATTGCTGGAGAAATTTAAGTTCCGCGATGCCCAGTTCGAGGCCATGAACCTGGCACGTATCGGTAACAAGTACATCACTGATTGCGAGCCTTGGAAGGTTTGGAAGACCGACCCGAAGCGTTGCGAGACCATCCTGAACATCTGCTTGCAGCTGACGGCTAACCTCGCCATTGCCTTCGAGCCGTTCCTGCCGTTCTCGTCGAAGAAACTGCGCGACATGCTCGCCATCGACTCGTTCGAGTGGGAGCAGCTGGGTAGCACAGACCTGCTGAAGGCTGGTCATCAGCTGGGTGAGCCCGCTCTGCTCTTCGAGAAGATCGAGGACGACGTGATCCAGAAGCAGCTTGACAAGCTCGAGGCAACGAAGAAAGCTAACGAGGCCGCCAACTATCAGGCCGCTCCCATCAAGGATACCGTCTCGTTCGAGGACTTCGAGAAGCTCGATATCCGTGTAGGTTTGGTGAAGGACTGCCAGAAGGTGAAGAAGTCGAAGAAACTCCTGCAGTTCACCATCGACGATGGTTCAGGTACCGATCGCACCATCTGCTCTGGTATCGCTGCCTTCTACGAGAAACCGGAGGAACTCATCGGCAAGCGCATCTTATTCGTAGCAAACTTCGCCCCTCGCAACATGATGGGTATCGAGAGCCAAGGCATGATTCTCTCGGCTGTCGACTTCGATGAAAGCCTCAGCGTGGTCACCACCACCAAGGACGTGCGTCCTGGCAGTCAGGTAGGATAGGTTCGTTTTTAAGATGGTGACGGAGAGCTAAAGAAAAACGTGTGTCCGTCACCTGTCACCATGCCAGTGATTCGCCTTTATTCGTCCACGAAACGCACAAAATGGTGTTTCGTGGACGAATAGTCTATATTAAATCGTCCACGAAATAACAAAAATGGTGTTTCGTGGACGATTTGACGCCAAAAGATTTGGTCGTTTGACAAAATTTGTGTTACTTTGCACCTGACAAAAACCATAGTATGGGTATTATCGTAGGGCGCAAAGGGGAAATAAAGGAGCTCATTGGCAAGCGCATCTTGTTCGTAGCCAACTTCGCTCCCCGTAATATGATGGGAATTGAGAGTCAGGGCATGATTCTCTCTGCCGTCGATGCTGACGAGAGCCTTAGCGTGGTTACCACCACGAAAGATGTATGTCCCAGCAGTCAGGTTGGTTGATCATTCAATAGTTATGCAGGCAATTATCTTGGCGGCTGGCATGGGCCGCAGACTCGGAACTTACACGCGCGACAATACAAAGTGCATGGTGCCGGTGAACGGCGTCAGGCTTATCGACCGGCTGCTGGAGCAGCTGGCGGGACAGTCGTTGCAGCGCGTCATCATCGTTGTCGGTTATAAAGGACAGAAACTGCGCGACTATATCGGCCACCGCTATGACGACCGGTTGACGATAGATTATGCAGAGAACCCCGTCTATGACCGTACGAACAACATCTACTCGCTAGCCTTAGTGAAAGACAAACTGCAGGAAGACGATACACTGCTCATTGAGAGCGACCTGATATTCAGCAACCGCCTCATCCCTATGATTGTCGAAGACCCGTATCCCAATCTTGCGCTCGTAGCCAAATATGAAACGTGGATGGACGGCACGATGGTGCGCCTGGACGATGACCAGAACATTGTGAACTTCATCTCGAAGGATGCCTTCGACTATAACGACGTTGATTCGTACTACAAGACGGTCAACATCTATAAGCTGAGCCGCCAGTTCTCGCAACAGAAATACGTGCCTTTCCTTGACGCTTACACTAAAGCCGTAGGCAACAACGAATACTATGAGAATGTGCTGCGTATTATATCGCTGCTGAACAACCACGACATGAAGGCTTTGCCCATTGGCAGAGAGAAGTGGTACGAGATTGACGACAAGCAGGACTTGGACATTGCCGAGGCGCTGTTTGCTGACGAGAAGGATGTGCTACGCAAATACTATGGACGTTACGGCGGTTTCTGGCGATTCCCGCAGATGCTCGACTTCTGTTATCTGGTGAATCCTTATTTCCCCAGCAAGCGCATGAAGGATGAACTGCGTGCCAACTTCGATACCCTGCTGACAGAATATCCATCAGGCATGAAGGTCAATACGCTCATTGCCAGTAAGTGCTTTGGCGTCAGCGAACCATATATCGTGCCTGGAAACGGTGCGGCGGAACTCATCAAAGTTCTGATGGAAGAGTCGCAGGGCAAGATTGGATTTGTCCGGCCTACCTTTGAGGAATATCCGAACCGATATGACAAGGAGCAGCAGGTGACCTTCGTGCCACAAAATGAGGACTATCGATATACAGCTGACGACCTGATGGCATTCTTTGAAGATAAAGACATCCGCCAACTGATGGTCATCAACCCAGACAACCCCTCGGGCAATTTCATTCCCAAGAATGACGTGCTACGTCTTGCCAAATGGTGCGAAGACAAAGCCATCCGTTTGGTGGTCGATGAATCCTTCGTTGACTTCAGCATTGATTGTGCTACGAACAGTCTGTTGAGTGACGAGATTCTTGAGGCCTATCCCCACATGGCGGTGATGAAGAGCATCTCAAAGAGCTATGGTGTGCCAGGTCTGCGTTTGGGCATTTTAGCCTCAGCTGATAAAGACCTCATCGCGCGTATTAAAAAAGAGGTAAGCATTTGGAATCTGAACTCGTTTGCCGAGTTCTTCATGCAAATCTATAACAAGCACGAGAAGGACTATCAGCGCGCGTGTGCAAAGTTTGTTATCGAGCGTGCTGACTTCTATGAGAAACTAAAGCAAATACCTGTCTTCCGCGTAATGCCCTCGCAGGCCAACTATTTCCTTTGCGAGGTGTTACCTCCTTATAAAGCCAGCGAGATAGTCATCTATATGCTCAAGCAGCATAATATCCTCACGCGCGACTGCAGCCTGAAGCCTGGTCTCGACCCCGAGAAGCAATATATGCGCATCGCCGTGCGCGACCATGAGGACAACACGCGATTAGTGGAAGGACTAAAAGAACTGGTAAAATGAAAATCTGCATCTGTGGAGGAGGCAACTTAGGTCATGTGGTGGCAGGCTTCGTAGCCGCCCAAGGCAAGCATGAGGTGTGTCTGCTAACACGCCAGCCCGAGCGATGGAGCACCGAGCTGACCATTGAAGCCCCGGAAGAAACAACATACATAGGTCACCTAAACGGCATATTTAGCGATGCTAAACATGCTGTCAGCGATGCACAAATCATATTGTTGTGCTTGCCGGGCTATGCCATTCGCGATACCCTCCTGCAGATTCGTGACTTCTTGAAACCCGATGCCGCCGTAGGTTCTGTAGTCAGCAGCACTGGTTTCTTCTTCCAAGCCATAGATATATTATCACCCACCCAGACGCTCTTTGGTTTTCAGCGCGTACCATTTATCTCACGTATCATCAACTACGGGCACAGAGCCCGTTTGATGGGATATAAGAACTGTTTGGAATTAGCCATTGAGCATGCCGTCCAGCCTGAAACTCTGAGAGACACGCTGTCTGACATGCTACGCACCCCTATCCATCTATTGCAAAGCCATTATGAGGTCAGCCTCTCAAACAGTAATCCGCTGCTCCATCCTTCACGCCTCTATTCTCTTTGGAAAGATTGGCATCCTGGCATCATCTATGACCGCATACCCATGTTCTATGAAGAGTGGACAGAAGAGGCTGCCCAACTCTATATCAATATGGATAACGAACTGCAAGCCTTGCTCACGAAATTGCCCGTCAGCCAAGGTAGCATCGCCACCGTACTCAACTATTATGAAAGCACAGATGCGTCCTCTTTGGCTCGCAAACTGCGGAGTATAGAAGCATTCAAAGGTATTTCTGCGCCTATGAAAGAAACGGCGGGTGGATTCATACCCGACTTCCACAGCCGATACTTCACAGAGGACTTTCCCTACGGGCTCGCCTTCGTACATCGTCTCACTCACGAGAAAGGCATCCCCTCGCCCACTATTGACCGCATTTACGAGTGGGGAAGCAAGAAAACCTACTGAAAAAAAAGAAACAATAACTATAATAAGATGGTGACTATATACGTCAATACCCTAACTCCAAATCCTTGCTATGATTCTATTGCATAGATGATTAGCAAGGATTTTTTATTGAGTTTTGAGCCGTAGTCATTTCGTGGCTCATAACACAACGATTTACTTAACTTTGTTAAACTTTAATTATGTCTTAATGGCCGCATGGAAAGTCTGTTATTATAACAATGAATTACTTAATCTGAAGGTTATGATAGCAAACGTCTTAAATAATAGTTCTTGAATTGAAATACTATTATGAAGAAAAAGTAGATAGCGGCTTTACAATTGACCCTTGCACTGGCGAGATTGTATTCACCGCTATCATGAAAAGGTTGAGTAAACCTTGACCTTGAATAACCACCACTCTAATAGTAGTACATTCGGACTATCAACCCTTCCGTTTTATTAACCTTGGCGTTTTCGTATGTACTCTATTAGGCTGGCAGTTGAGAAAGATACTTTCTGCATACTTCGCAAGGGTGGCAGATTATAGCTGTCTATAAGCGAGTAAAAATCTAAATAGAACTTTCATCTATCTTCTGCTATTATTATAGGTGCGTCTGTAAATCTATTGTTAAACTTTCATTATGGGTTAGTGTTCGCTGAAGGAATCTGTTATTAAATATTGCTGTCCGATAAAGGTGCGAAGTAATGTAGACCCCATAAAAATAGGGGGCCAGGCCTGAGCCTTTCCCCCAAGATTTTGTAATTTTGCAGTGACCAAACAACAAAACTTACAAAATCATGGAC
>Ga0256404_1002296_pt1 | contig 42644 bp, 40 predicted proteins | sample RumenRJG_01DNA_FD_185990 | JGI IMG/M metagenome (GOLD analysis project Ga0256404, IMG submission 185990) | Bovine rumen microbial communities from Lethbridge, Alberta, Canada - RJG_01 | ecosystem: Host-associated > Mammals > Digestive system > Stomach > Rumen | place: Canada: Alberta | collected... | reverse complement strand
TGAATCTGCTTTCTACAGATGCAGCCAATGGTAAGAGCTATATCGCCCAGGAATTAGAGAATTATTGGATTTCCATCGGCCTTCAGGTTCGTCGTTTAACCTACGATGAAGATTTCTTAGCAGAAGACAGTCGTTTCATCATGGCTAAGGACATCAAAGATATCTGTCCAGATCTGCTACCCAACGAAATTGCCATTGTAGAATATCCAAACTTGGACGACCACTCTATTCCTCCCTCTCTACTAAATCTGGGTACCATTAACCTGATGGTAACACGTGCGAATCGCACGTGGAAGGATGTGGATCAAAAAGCGCTGAAAGAGCTAGAGTCTCAGCTAGAAAACAAGAACACCCTCTTCATGTACCTGACAGAGTGCCAGCGCTATGCAGTAGAAGAATTCGTAGGTCAGTTACCACCATACACGAAGTTCAACAACTTTGTATATCGCATGTCCCAGATGGGTCTGACAGCTGTAGAGAATAACCATGCCAAATAAATGACAAATCACATTGTTGCATATTCCCGTGAAAACGGAGGAAAAGTATTAACGCTCTTTCTTCTGTTTTTCTTGGCTATGTACCAATTTGTTACAGCTGGTTTACCTGCATTTGCAGTAGTTTGTCTCGTTCCTGTGATTATACCTGCAATCTATGCAGCCTTTAGATGGCAGATGTCAACTTTCTGGGTACTAATTACAATCAATTATTTTATACAGATGAAAGACATCAGTCTCCCAGTACCTATGTCTTTACCGAATGAATTATTAGAATTAATCTTAATCGGATTAGCAATTATTGATACTAGAAAAGAGTCGCATTTTGGAAGAGCTGTTAATTTGATGTTGCTGGCCATCATTATTTGGAATTTATTTTGCTGTATTGAGATGTTTAACGACACATGTTCATTAGGCATAGATATTAATTCATGGTTCACAGGAGCCCGTCTTATGGCTTTACAGTTGATATGGATTTTACTTGTTTTCACAATATATATATCATCACCACAAGTACTTATGAGATACCTAAAAATATGGGCTTTATTTTCTTTATTTTCAGCATTTTGGGTGTGGAAGCAAACAACATTTGGATTTACTACAGCTGAAAAGTTGTGGATTGAAACTCGAGGAAGGAACACCCATATTCTACAAGCAGGTACACTTATAAGATATTTTTCAACTTTCAGCGATGCTGCTAATTATGGATGTCATGCTGCTGCAGCCGCTGTTGCATTTATAATCATGGGCATCACCTCAAGATTAAAAAAAGACAAAATCTTTTTTTTACTAATTGCAACATGTGTGATTTGGGGAATGTTTCAATCTGGTACCAGAACTGCAACGATAACTTTAGGTGCAGGGTTACTTACATATGTTTTTATATCAAAATCTATTAAAATTGCAATTCCATTTACCATTGTATTTGCCATTTTTGCCTTCTTACTCATATTTACAAAAATTGGAGAAGGAAATCAACAAATAAGAAGAATGCGTTCTGCATTTAACAAAGATGATGCATCAGCAAATGTCAGAGATATTAACAAAGATGCTATAAGAAAATATATTAAAGATGCGCCATGGGGTATAGGAATTGGAATGAGCGGTGCTAATATTCCTGCAAACAATAAATATAACAAATTATCTACGATTCCCCCCGACTCTGAGTACGTCTTTATATGGGTACATACAGGCCCAATTGGCATTACCGTTTTCCTAATTTGTATGGCAATAATGTGGATTGGAGCTTGTAGAATAGTACTATTTAAACTAAAGAACAAAGCACTAATTGGTGTCGGAGGTGGTTTATGCTGTGCATTTGTATCTATTCAATTAGGGGCATATGCAAACCAAGTTCTATATCAGTATCCTAACGGTCTTACATTTTTCGGAGGATTAGCGATTGTATATGTTCTTCCTTATATTGAACCAAAATGGATTGAATATGAGGAGAAGCGATTGGCAGAACAAAAAGAGCGTGAACGACTTAAATTAGAAAAGAAATTAGCATCAAGAGTATAATATGAGATGATAGAAATATCCATTATCACCATCAATTTCAATGGGTTAAAAGATACCTGCGCATTAATTGAGACAATCCCCTTCAATGATCATTTGGAGGTGATTGTAGTGGATAATGCATCTCAAAATGAAGAAGCAGACGCTATTTCTAAGTGTTTTCCACAAGTTAGAGTGATCAAGAGCGAAAGGAATCTTGGCTTTGCTGGTGGTAATAATCTCGGTATCAGAGCTGCTCAAGGCAAATATATCTTTTTGATTAACAATGACACCATCTTTAAAGAGTTCAATGTTCGTTCATTGATTGACAGATTAGAATCTTCACCTGAGATTGGCATTGTCTGCCCCAAAATAAGATTTGCCTGGGGTAGTCATCCGATACAATATACAGGCTACACCCCACTCTCAACGATCACGGTTCGAAACCATTCCATTGGTTTTAGCGAAGAGGATCATGGTCAATACGACACAGCCCACCCTACCCCTTATGCTCATGGCGCAGCGATGCTGATTAAACGCGAAGCACTCGAAAAAGTGGGGCTGATGCCAGAATGTTTCTTTCTCTATTACGAGGAACTGGATTGGTCAATGATGTTTACACGGGCTGGTTATAAAATCTGGTACGATCCAGCCTGTACGGTTTTCCATAAAGAAAGCCAAGCTACAGGACAAAACAGCCCACTTCGTACTTACTACATCGTTCGCAACCGCCTCTTGCTGGTAAAAAGGAATTGGAAAGGTATTACCAAATACCTGTCTTATGCCTACCTATTAGGAGCGGTGGGGGTACGAGACATCTTAAAATATGCCCTGTCAGGCAAATGGAAGCTTCTTAAAGCAACCACAAATGGTTTACGTGATTTCTATAATAATCACCTTTAATTAATTAAGATTATGGATTTTTGGCTGATATTATTTATATTTGATGGGATTCTGTTCGTCATCATAGCAGGCACCGTATTATACTTAGGTGTCTTTGCTATGGCAGCCCTATTCCACAGCAAGCCAATAATTCCGAAAGCTAAGAAACTGAACCGTTTTGTGATATTGATTCCCGCTTATAAACAAGATAATGTTATTGAGCAGACGGTACTTGCAGCCCTAAGCCAGGCATACCCCCAGCGTATGTTTGATGTAACAGTCATTTCGGATCATCAGGACGAACTAACCAATATGCGTTTGGCTCAATATCCTATTACTTTATTGATACCAAACTTCGAGGAAAGTTCCAAGGCCAAGTCACTACAATATGCTATTTTGAATCTTCCTGAATTCAAGATCTATGATGCCGTTATCATTTTGGATGGAGACAATATCATTGATCAGGATTTCTTGGAACAGGTTAACGACGCTTATGAGATAGCTGCCACCAAGGCCATTCAGACCCATCGTATTTCCAAGAACAGGGATACGGCAGCTGCTCGGATGGATGCCATCTTTGAGGAAATCAATAACACCATTTTCCGCCGAGGCCATATCAGTTTTGGCTTGTCCGCAGCTTTGGCAGGTTCTGGAACAGTCTTCGACTTCAACTGGTACAAAACCAATGTGATGCGTACCAAGACTTCTGGTGAAGATAAAGAGTTGGAGGCATTATTGATGCGTCAAGACATCTTTGTAGATTATTTCGATCATATCTATGTGTATGGCGAAAAGAAACGAACCACCACAACACTCAATGAGCAACGAGGTCGTTGGGCAATGCAGCAATTCTCCAACCTGTTCCGGAATATCAGATTCTTACCAGGGGCCATCTTTAGGAAGCAATACAACTTAGCAGATAAATTGATTCAGTGGATGTTGGTGCCAAGAACCAACATGATTGGGGTAATCATGATCATGAGCATTGTACTACCTTTTATCTACCTGACGATGGCCATTAAATGGTGGATCCTAGGTTCACTCGCCTTGTTTATCTTTGCTATAGCAACGCCTGATTATCTGGTAGATGAGATGTGGGACAAAACGTTCCTGCGTTCACCCTTTGTCAGTTTATGGAAAATGTTTAGTTTTAAAATTCATAAAAAGTCATGATTTGGACAATTTTACATATATTAGAGATTACCCTATGGGTCATAATTTCATTCTCTGTCTTTTATGTGGCATTCTTTGCCGTCATCTCCCTGTTCTATGAAAAAGAGGATCGTGTAGCGATTCATGCACAGGCCTTATACCATCGAATGGGACGTTTCCTCATATTGTATCCAGCTTACAAAGAAGATCGGGTCATCATCAATGCAGTAGAACAATTCCTCCTTCAGAAATATCCTGCAACCCATTATACGGTAGCCGTTATTTCTGACCACATGCAACCAGAGACTAATGAGCAATTAAGCAAATTGCCCATCACATTATTGACCCCTGCCTTTGAAAAAAGTTCCAAGGCCAAAGCAATGCAGTATGCCATCAACGAGGTGGAAGGTGAATTTGATAATGTGGTGATCTTGGATGCTGACAATGTGGTACGCCCAGATTTTTTGGATCAATTGAATGTCTTGAGCACGATCTATGATGCCATCCAATGTCACCGTTGTGCAAAGAATGCCAATAATGATGTCGCAGTTCTCGATGGTGCCAGTGAAGAGATTAACAACACCTTATTCCGTAAGGCCCATAACCGTCTGGGCTTATCTTCAGCTTTGATTGGTTCTGGTATGTGCTTTAGTTATGAACTGTTCAAGAAGAATGTCTTCCAACTCTCTACCGCTGGTGAGGATCGTGAGATGGAAGCCCTCCTACTCCATCAGGAAGTCTTTATCAAATATGCACCCGATATCCATGTCTTCGATGAGAAAGTCAGCAACCAGGATAACTTCCAGAAACAGCGTATGCGCTGGATGACCGCTCAGGTACAGAGTCTCTTAAGCAATCTGCCAAAGATTCCGAAGGCCATTCTTCACGGTAAGGTAAACTTTATCGACAAGACCATCCAACAGGCATTGATTCCCCGCTCAATACTGATTGTATTGTTAGCAGGAATTTCTGTGATGATGACCATATTGATGCCTTCATGGTGCGAGAAATGGTGGATTCTTTTTGGTATTCTGGCATTGTCTCTGTTCATCGCTATTCCTGCTCCGTTACGAATCAGTTCTTTCGCAAAGGTCTTAGCCATCCCCGGATTGGTATTACGCATGCTGAAAAACGTTCTTCACATGGACCACAAGAATACAGACTTCATTCATACCGAACATACAACATAGCCTATGAGTAATATTAAAATATTCATCTGTGCCCATAAGGAAGTGTCTCTACCACAGCATCCTTATTTCCTGCCAATTCAGGCTGGAGCTGCTTTACGCAACCATATAGATGGTTATCAACCTGATGACGAAGGAGACAATATTTCTCTCAAGAACCCACATTTCTGTGAGTTAACCTGTCATTACTGGGCATGGAAGAATTTGAAGAATGTCGATATTGTTGGCCTTAATCATTATCGCCGTTATTTCGACTTTACAAGGAAATGGCCACAGTTCTCTGCAGACAAACATTTCATACAGACAGAAGATTTTCTTAAACAAGCATATCAGTTCCAAGATTTAGAGGAACTGTTGCAGAAATATGATATTATCCTCCCTATTGCTCGTCATTGGCGTGTAAGCAATTCACAGCAATATGCAGACTATCATATTGCCAAAGATTGGGAAATGCTACGCCAAATCATTAAAGAGCGACATCCTGAATATATACCTACATTTGAAAGGACCATGGATTATAGCAACAAATCAGTTGGCTATAACATGTTTATCACACATTGGAATCATTTTGAAGCATATTCTGAATGGTTATTCGACATACTCTTTGAGGTTGAACGTCGTGTACCTCCTATTGAGGATCCAATACAAAGCCGCATCTATGGCTATATGAGCGAACGACTTATTAATGTATTTTGTGCACATCATCATCTTAAAATCAAAAGTATGCCATTAATTATGCCATTAGATAAGTTTGATTATAAACAGAATATAAACAACATCAGAGCCACATTTCGCGAAATTAAGAATGATTTAATTTATAAACTACGTAGATAATTTGGTCATCTCAATATTATTTCCTATTTTTGCAAAAAATAAGCATTATGGCAAAAGACTGGGATATTATTATAACTAATAAAAGTAATCTATTTAATATAGATTTAGGTGAAGTTTGGCGATATCGAGACCTTTTAGCGATGTACGTCAAGCGCGATATAGTTACTTTTTATAAGCAGACTATCTTAGGACCACTTTGGTTTGTAATTCAGCCACTATTCACCACTATCATGTTTATGTTTGTGTTTGGTGGTATAGCAGGTATTTCGACAGATGGTATACCCCAGGCGGTATTTTACCTCGCAGGCCTTGTCTGTTGGAATTACTTCCAAGATTGCCTAAGCAAATGCTCAGATACATTTAATGCTAACCAGGCGATTTTTGGAAAAGTCTATTTTCCAAGATTAGTGGTTCCACTCTCAATTGTTATTTCCAACATCATTAAATTGGCAATTCAATTTGCCTTATTCTTAGTCGTTTACATATATTATTTCGCAACAGGAATTGACTTTAAGATTAATGTAACTTTATTCTTGGTTCCATTGTTGATTGTGATGTTAGGAGGGCTTGGTTTAGGTTTTGGAATGATCATCTCTTCAATGACTACAAAATACCGCGACTTGAGATTCCTGATAACATTTGGTGTTCAATTATGGATGTATGCCACCCCAGTCATTTATCCTCTCTCTGTAATGAAAGTCAGCTATCCCAAGTATATTTGGTTGTTGGTGGCAAATCCTCTGACAGCTATCCTTGAGACCTTCAAATATGCTTTCACGGGGGTTGGCGAATTCAATTGGTTCTATTTAGGCTACAGCATTGTATTCACTGTTATAATTCTGATGCTGGGCATCGTTATTTTCAATCGTGTTCAACGCAACTTTATGGATGTAATCTAAGTATATGAATCCCATGACAAATCATATAGAGGAATTCAGGAATAGGGTTTTCGAAAAAAACAACCGCTTTTATCTAATGGGCATTGCAATACTTTGGATTGTCCTCTTACATTTTTATTGCTGGTTCCAAGGCAAACTTCCTTGGTGGATCTATTATTTCTGTGATGGCCAAACGGGTGTTGATATTTTCCTGTTTTTAAGTGCATATGGATTAGAGGCTTCATATAGGAGAAACGGTTGGAGTATCTTTTACAAGAATAGAGCGAAGCGTATTCTTCCGGTATATTTTTTATTTCTAATTCTTTTATTTGGGTTGTTCATTAATGATGCTCCTATTGACGAGATTCTAAAACAATGTACAGCACAAATTACAGGTATTTCTTTATTTCAAAAACCAGAGTTCTTCTCAACACATTTTGAGTTCGATTGGTTTACCCCAGCCATAATCATATATTATGTATTATTTCCTGCTATATCATATGTACTTAAATTCATAGTAAAAAAAGATATAAAATTAGAAATCATACTATTTATTATCCTTATCATTATAAGTTTGTATGCACTACGAAACATTCAACTTCCTATAAAACTTTCATTATATCGTCTGCCTATTTTTATATTAGGAGTTGCGACATTCATTCACATACAGCATAAACAAATAAAACGATTACTAATTATCTATACGATTATGATTATTGGAGGTTTACTAAGTAATCAACACTGGTTCCTAACTTCGTCTATCGTTCCTTCTTTGTTGCTAGTGTATTCTATGATTGAAGGACAGCGTCCATTTTATAAAGCAATTTCTCTTATTGGACGTCATTCCTATGAGGTATATCTAGCGCATATATTTCCTGTCACCAACTTTTTTATGTTGTATATTTTTGACAATATTTATTATTATATAACTGCTACAATTATATGGACTATAGTTGTGGCTACTTTTTTTTCTATTTTCCAGAGATTCATCAATCCTGCAAGAAATCACAAATAAGAGAATTATACGATGAGTAATACTATTATTGAATTCAACAATGTTGGTAAGCAATATATTCTTGGATCCATAGGTACTGGTACATTAAGTCAGGACCTCAATCGTTGGTGGGCCAATATCAGAGGCAAGGAAGACCCATATTTAAAAATTGGTGAAACCAATGATCGCACACAAAAGAGCGATAGCCGATTTGTATGGGCACTTCGCGACATTAACTTCAAAGTCGAGCAAGGCGATGTTGTTGGTATTATTGGAAAGAATGGCGCAGGCAAATCAACGCTTTTGAAGATCCTCTCTCGTATAACATCTCCAACCACCGGTAATATTAAGATTAAAGGTCGCATAGCTTCGCTGTTAGAGGTAGGAACTGGATTTCACCCAGAAATGACAGGTCGTGAGAACATTTTCATGAATGGCTCCATTATGGGTATGACAAAAGCAGAGATTAGGAGTAAGTTTGATGAAATCGTTGATTTTGCAGGAGTTGCTAAATATGTTGATACACCTGTGAAACGATACTCATCAGGAATGATGGTTCGCTTAGGTTTTGCAATTGCAGCCCATTTGGAACCTGAAATCTTGGTTGTCGACGAAGTTCTAGCTGTTGGTGATGCAGAATTCCAGAAGAAAGCTATTGGTAAAATGCAAGATGTAAGCAAAGGTGAAGGCAGAACTGTACTTTTTGTTAGCCACAACATGGCTGCAGTCAAAAGCCTCTGCCATAAAGGCATAGTCTTACAAAATGGTACAATAGTCTTTAATGGCAACATTGAAGATAGTCTAAATGCATACTTAAAAGATACTCCAATTAATAAAGAAAAAAAGATTATTGATGCAATCAAACATCATAAATCAACAATTGAGTTTAGACGTATTCTAATCAATGGAACCGAGCAGTCATTCAGTACCATAACAAGCGAGCAACACACACTGAAGCTCAGGATTGAAGGGAGAAGTACGGAAGAGATAAAAACTGATGTGATGCTTATTATGAAAACAAAGGACGGAACTCCCTTGGCATCATTAGCAGAAGGACACTATCTAGGCATTATTCAAACTATTCCTGCAGGAGATTTTGTGATTGAAAAAGAAATACTCTTACCTGAATTTATTTCAAACGGTCAACTTTATTGTGATTTGATGATGCATCATCCCATGGTAGAATGGCAATTACAAGCACCTAATTGCTGCGTTCTTAATTGTGAAGGGCATCAGCAAGGATTTGGACACCACATATATCAAGATAATATGGGCTTTATGGGATTAACGACCCTAAAGAATGTATAGAAAACTATAAAAACAGTAAACAATGAATATTGACACTAATGACACAAGGCCTATGACTTGTACGTTACACGCCCCTAAAGTTAGTATTATTGTACCTAACTATAATCACTCAAAATACTTAAGCGAAAGAATAGATAGTATACTTCAACAATCTTACGATAATTACGAACTTATTCTTTTAGACGATTGTTCCACAGACAATAGTCGAACTATCATTGAATCATACAAAGATAATCCACACATTTCACAAATTGTTTTCAATGAAAGAAACACTGGAAATACATTTATTCAGTGGGGAAAGGGCATTTCTATAGCCCGAGGAGAATATATTTGGATTGCAGAAAGCGATGATTCCTGCTCGAATACATTTTTATCTGAATTAGTTTCTTTACTAGACAGTAACAATAAGGCTGTATTAGCTTTCTCGCATACTTATCTTGTGGATAGCGAAGGAAGGCACTTGGAGATCAATTGGCACAGAATAAGTGATGGGAAAACACTCATCCACAATGGAAGAAAATTCGCACGTCTAACAATGACTAAACAGAACTATATTTCAAATGCAAGTATGGTCGTATTTAGACGTGCTGCTTTTTACAATGTCCCAAAAACATTTCAGCAATACAGATCATGCGGAGACTGGCTTTTTTGGACAAATATATGCATACAAGGACAAGTCATAGAAGTCTGTAAGAAACTGAATTATTTTAGAATGCATGAAAAAAAAGTGACAGTAAAAGCAGGAAAAACGAATAACGATTGGATAGAAGTCAGTTCTATCTTATCAAGCTTTATAGAATTATTACAAATAAAAGGAATAGCGTTATGTTTATTTAGGGGCAAGTGGACATATGACATGAATAAATCAATTCGTCCAAATAAGAAAGAACTTAAGATGCAATTTCCAGAAATCTATGGGGGAACAATTTTCGACATTGTAATATATAAACTATATTATGTAATAAAAAGATTCATTTAACATCAATTCTAGTACCTGTATTATAATCATAGCCTCATAAGAAATAACAATATGAAAAGAATTCTAATTGCATATGCAAATGAAAACATGAAGTATTCCTTAAAACAATTAGGAATACAAGCTCGATACATCAAACAAATCGATAAAGTCATATTATACTCAGAGAAAGATCTTCCTCATGAAATTCTCCACTCCCCTCTTATGAAATATAAACGCGGCGGAGGATATTGGGCATGGAAGCCTTTTCTTATTTGGAAAACCCTTCAAGATTATCCGGAAGGAACAAAGATTTGTTATATTGACGCAGGATGTTCCATTTACCCTGGAGACGAATGGAACAATTATTGGAATCTATTAAATCAAATAGATACAGTCCTTTTTCAATATGCCGAAATAATTCCACGATGGGGTACCTTATTTGGTTGTTCCAGTTCTGCAATAGAATGTTGGACGAAGAAAAAGACTTTATTATACTACGATGCTTTACTTGGAACAAATGATTATCATAATTTCTCAAAAATTTGGGCGGGATTGATATTCTGTAAAGGAAAGAATAATCCGTTTATTAAAGAGTGGCTACAAATCACATTAGAACATCCAGACCTTGTATGTGATCCTAATGGAAATGAAATAAACGATCAACTACCTACATTTAGTGGTAATCATCGGCACGATCAGTCAATTATTACCCCACTTGCATTTAAGTATCAACATAAAAGCACTATTATTCTCCCAGAATTATTTGATGAAAACAGGAAATCGAAGATCATTATTGCAAGTAGAAATCATGTAAACAAGAAGATGTACAAGAATATCTTTATAAAATATCATCTTCAAGGAATACTTGGAATGAGATTGTATTTATATATCAAACGTATATTCAAATCTATCAAATTATTATGTGGAGATTCTACCACTTTTTTCTAAAGAATGACAAAAGTCCATAGAAAGGAGATTGGGCCAACCAGAAAAGAATCTTATTTCCTCTTGAAAAAGTCATTTTATTCCACAAGTAATTACATTCTGGAAAAATATATCTCCATCTCTTAACATCAATACAATTCTTATCCAACAACAAAGGTAGTTTTGCCAAGAATTTGCGCTGGCTTAACTCTGATTCTACAATATCTAAGACACCTTTTTGTTTATAGAACTCTTCTGTTTTACGTATTGCTGCTGCCTGACTTTCTACTGCAAAAATGGTTGTATGCGTATAATTATTGGGGTTATATTGTATCCAATGATACATACACTTATCAACCCCAGCAAACCGCTGGGCATAATAAAACAGCTGACAACAAAACAAATAATCGTCCACCATATTTCTATCTGGTATAAATCGTACTTCCTCGCGATGCTCGGTAACTATCGTACTTCTTACTAGCAGCTTCCACATCACTCCTTTTATGGTAAGAAGGGTAATGGCTCGCATCATCTCGTCATGGTTATTTGTGTATTTCTGGGGGTATTCAATACTATGATCAGCATATTCTTCAATATAACCACATCCTGATATATCTGCATTTTCTTTAATTGCTACATCTACCAACAATTCTACCATGTCATGATCTATATAGTCATCGCTATCTATAAACAAGAAATAATCTCCTGTCATATTATCCAAGCAATCATTACGTGATGCTGAAATTCCTTGATTGTGATCATGGACTATAAATTTACATTTGTCTTTTACACAATACTTTTCTATATATTCTTGGATTACCTCCATACTCCTATCAGGGCTACAGTCGTTTACAAAAACATACTCTAAATTTTGATAAGTCTGAGAAAAAAGAGACTCAACACAACGCCCTACGTAATTCTCTACATTGTAGAACGGCACTAATATCGAAACTTTTACATCCTTATCCATACTACTTAGAAAAGACTTTTACTATTGAAAAAAAACCGTGTTCCGCTAACCAAAACTTTATACGTTCATTTCTTGAATAACTCATCTCACGCCAAACCCCCTTAGACTCTGGAAACGTATTTCGAAATGCTACTTCATTCTGCAATTGTTTATTCAATACGAAGTTACTCTTTATATTAAATTTTCTCAAAAGTAATTTATGAGCAACAAAATCATCATATAGATCTTTTTCACGACAGAACTTCTCTACTTCTTGAACGCCTTTAATATGCATCGTGACACTCCATAAAGTTTGAAGTGACACACGTGCCTGATTATATTGAACATAATGATAGAACCCCTTGGGAATAGAATTAAAATTCTTCGCAAAATAATAGAGTTTTACTGACATTATATAGTCTTCTACAATATCCACATGTGGGGTAATAGTGAAATTCGCAAATAGAGTCCTTCTAATCAAGAGTTTCCACAAGACTGTGGCGATATCATAATTCAAGCATTTCAACATATTCTCTCTACAGGTCATTGCATAATCCTCATGATGGTAGGTTTTCTGTCCTGAGAGATAATCCTTCATAAAATCGCACCCTACAATATCTATTGTCCCTCCTTTTGTAGCAGCAACCATCTGTTCGACTGCATCTTGTTCAATCCAATCGTCACTATCTACAAAAAACACATAATCGCCTTTTGCATTTGCAATGCAGTCTGTCCTTGAGACAGCGATGCCTTCATTCTTTTCGTGATTGACTATTGTATATCGGCTTCTTTCAATACAATGTTTGTTTATAGTATCTATAAGAACTTGCAGACTATTATCGGGAGAACAATCGTTTACAAAAACATAATCAATATAATGATATGTTTGTGTAAAAATCGAATCCAGTGTCTTTTCAAGATACTGTTCAACCTTATATATTGGCATTAAAATTGAAACTGTAATAACCTGCTCCATATTCATTTATTTAATGAGTTTCAGAATTATCACCCCCAATCTATATAAGAATTTGTCAATTCTATAGTGTTGACGCAATTGTATTGTTAATGATTGAGTAAGACATTCTGATGCTTTCATATGTCGATAATCAGCAAGAACCCTGGCAGGAAAAATGGAAGATAAAACTTTCTCTTTCTCTTGAAGCATCAATTCTGGATTTGAAGAACTAAATCCATGCATATCATAACGCGCAACAAATACATCAGAATAACGTATTGAGCAATTATCAAGTATAAGTGTCTGCAAGAAGAACTTCCAATCCGATGAAATCTTAAGATTCTCATCATAGGGATATTTACGCAGCAAATCAGTTTTTATGAATGATCCTTGATGGGGGATAGCTCCTGAATAGAGATGATAAAGTGTCAATTCGCCAAATTTTGGAGGAGGAGATATTATATTATCATTGTCGTAAACTACTTTCCCAACTACAACACCTTCATTAGTGATCACATTTGATACATTTGTCAAAACATCACGATCATAAAAACAATCGCCAGAATTCATAAAAATGCAATAGTCACCATGAGCCTGAGTAACTCCTTTATTCATCGCATGATAGATTCCCCTATCTTTCTCTGAAACCCAATAGGTAATAAAGTCATTGTATCTTTTTATAATATCCAGACTTCCATCAGTTGAACCACCGTCAATTATTATATACTCATAATTGTCATACGTCTGATTTACCACACTATCAATCGTATGTCGTAGTCCTTCTAAATTATTATAATTTATTGTTATTACAGTGAATATCATCCGTGGATTTTTGTGACAAAAGTACAAAAAAAATATGAATAGAGCAAATTTTACAGTAAAAATCACTATCTTTGCACAAAATAATTCTAAGAATTTGATCTCTACAAATTATGAATATAAAAATGTATCTCCGAGGCTATTACATGGCTGCGCTTTCCGTTGATATTCCTCATCATCATGCTGCATTGCTATTCAGTGCAAAGACTGGAGGGTAGTTTGAATATATACTAATCTCAGAAGAGTAATAAAGAAGATGTTTTTAAATAGAAATCACAACAAGAGTAACACAAAATATTCAAATGTCAAATAAGCAAAACAAAGAAAGAATTGTATGGATTGACTGGGCAAGATCCTTTTGCATGTTTCTTGTTATATTAGGACACTGTCATATAAACACTCAAAACAGTTTTATAACACAATACATATATTCATTTCATATGATGTTCTTTTTCTTCCTATCAGGATTACTGTGCAAGAGTGATTTAAGACTAGTCACAATAAAAAAAGATATTCGGTATATCATTTTACCATATTTTACATATGGAATAATACTTATTATATTTAGTATTATTCGTGAAAGATCGTTTAATTGGGAGACTATATCTTCACAAATCATATCATTATTCATTGGCGATGACCCTTCAATAGGCCCAATCTGGTTTCTCCCAGCGCTATTCATATGTAAACAAATATTCTACTTTATCAAGATAACAAAATCATACAATAGTATTATTTATTTCATATTAGTATTTTTATCTTTTGTCCCGACCTGTTTAATATCAAAATATAATCCAAATTATCCTCTATTTGCAGATTCTGCTTTATGTGGGCTTCCCTTTTTCATAATTGGGAACGAAAGCTATATACTTATGGGTATATTGAGACATATAAAATTGTATTTCCACCTTTGTCTTTCAGGATTACTCTTGTATATTTCCATTATTCTTTGTGAGTTTAATGGGTTTGTAAGTTTAGCCAGTTGCACAACTGGCCAATCAATCTATGCATATTTTATTAATGCATTTGTTGCAATAATGTCTATCTCAATCTTCTGTATGATGTTAAATGAGATACGACTATCTTTTATAACTATTACATCCTATGGAACAATAGTTACTCTAGGTTTACATGGAATTCCCTTGACAATTTTAAATTATTATCTACCAATCCTATTAGGTTTTGAAGTTTCTTCATATCCATTATATATAGCAATAATCTATTCCATTATCACTTATTACGTTTGTTATATATGCATTATCATTCTTGACAAATGGCATTATGCCTTATTTGGACTAAAGGGTACATTGGACACACAAAACATCAATTCAGGCTGGAGAATTTAACAGCCACCCCTAATATCTCGTCTTGCAATACAGTAAGGATTTTAGTCCGTCCTTACGGACTGGAAGTTCGCAAGTTACGGACTGCCAGTCCGAAGGCTTCGGACTGATATTTCCCATTAATCGAACGGGACGCGAGTTGTAGATGAAGCAAATGCGATCCTTCGAAGAAGTGAACACAAACACTCGATGAATTTTGCATTTTTGGGGGTAAACATCACTCCAGTAGCTTGAGATCTTTTGCAGAAAAGGCTTATGGCGAGTGAGATTGGAAGATTTAACCTCATTCGAACCTCACTTCAACCTCACTTGTATTTTTCATTTGTTTCATTTGAATTGTTAAATGCGTGTCTTTTTGAAGGAAAAATTTGCAATTACAAAATAAATGTTGTACCTTTGCCTTGAATTAAAGAAAGGAACACGAATTAAGGAAAAGGAACTGAAAAATCTAATAAATAATCTTTCGGCGCAGATGAAAACTTCCGTGGGAGCCTGATGCATGCTTAGCCGAAGATGGTGCATATACGATACATGAAGAAAGGTATGTCTGCAATGCCATGCAATTGTGCTCTGAATCCCTTCATCTTAGAGTTAAGCGATTCTGCTGATGCATTGGTTGCCCTGTTGATAAAGTAGTTTAAGACTTCCACCTCTCTTGATTTTATGCAATCCCTGGCAGCCTTGATTTCCCTAAGTGTACAGATGTTCACATCCTTGTACCATTCATGAAGTCGATGCTTGGTTTCATCTATCGTTAGTTTTCGCTTGAAGATATCCCTGACCTTGCAGATGAGAGAGTAACCTTCCTGCATCTGTGGATAGAGGTCAAACAGCAGTCTGGCTCTTTCCTTCTTGTGCTCTCCCCATTTGTCACCTGACTGGGAGAGAAGATTGCGTGAGCGTGTGAGCAGTTCCACTTTTGTGTCCCCATTGGACAATACCAACGGTTTGTACTTCTGCCTACGGATACGCTTGCGTCCTCGAGTCTCCTTCGGATTCTTCTTGTGCTTTCTGCGATAGTATTGTCTGTTCCTTGCCTTACGGGCCTCGTTCTGAGCGAAGACTACGGCTGCCTTCTTGTTTTCGACCTGGGCAAGACGCTTGAATCTGAGCCGCATCTCTTCAAGGCCTTCGCAAAGACGCTTGACGATATGGAAGCAGTCGATGACGATCGTGGCATTTGGGAAGCACTGCTTGGCTATGCTGTACATGGAGTCGCTGAAATCCATCGTGATTTCCTTCACCTTAGCTCGCTAGGATTCTGGCGTCATCATGAGAATCCGTGATACAACATCTGCCTTTGTCCCCTTGACGATGGCAACGACAGTGCCTTGCCCGCCATGACCCGCCTTGTTTGAAAGAATGGTATACACCTCCTCACAGAGCTGGGTTTCGTCAATGTTCAAATACTCTCCTATGTTCTCGGGCAGAAGCACCCAGTCTGTCGCATGCTCCTTCTGTGTCCAGACCTCATAGTCACTCAGATGGTGCTTGTAGTAACGCTCTATATCGCTGCCCTTAATCGGAAAGAGCTTCCCTAAGAGCGCGGCAGTTAATGGCAGGCTGTCCATGGTCATCTTTAAAAAAAAGACCGTATTCTACGGACACCTTGGTTCCTTCTGTGTTGAGAGGATACTGATTCAGTATGATGTTCCTGCCGTCTGCGTCAAGATAGCGCCTGCGCCTTACATAAAGCAGTACCTTACGGTTGCGTATAGGATAGTCCTTGATGACAGTAGCTTCCATGAAACCGTTGGGCTTCAATCCCATCTGCTCCTCACTGCGATTGTCACGTTCATCCAAATAGATGTTGAGTATGCGATTGTACAACTTGTCTGCAATGGTAGTACCTGGATTATTCTCCTCTGTCATGTTCACTACCTCAAACCAGTCTATCATCCCATCGGGGAGGAAAAAACTGATGATAAAATCTCGATCTATACCAGATGTTTGCTGTTCCATGGTGCAAAGGTACGAAAAATATTTCTTCATGTATCATCACTAGTGTCTCTTAATATATGTTAATCAAATTTGAAGTCAATATGAAGCTGTCTGTCATCTGTCTCCTCAACCTTTTGTCTGAGAGGCTTGAGCAAGTCTTGGATGCTGTCTGTGGTGAGTGCAGACTTACCAAGGATACGCATGACTTCAAAGACTGGTCTTCCAATCTTGAGGTCGTGCTCGATGATGGCAATGAGGCAGTATGTGATGATGGCAACGTGAATCTGTATGCGGACTGCATTCTCGGACTCTCCCCAGAATCGTTTGACCTGGAGGTGTTGCTTGATCCATTTGTATGCCTTATGAGAAGCTACACATAAGTTCTTTCACGATTGTAAGCAACTGCTTGGCTTCGGCAGATGTCGGAGCCTCCACTTCTCCGCTCAGATTGCAAGCACTACGCTGACGGTGATACAGTACAATATACTTTGTACGGTGAAGCGGTTTGAAGCTAACGAAACTATCGGAGCCCTCTTCCGTGAAGCTACGGGGAATACTCTCGAGCTGTCCGTAACGGACAAAATATGGGAACTTATACTGGGTACCATACTGGAAATCGCAGAGATTATCTCTGCTGATGCCAGCGTATAGACAGAAACACAACTATCACCTCGCTTTGTTAGAGCCCATTTCTTGGCTTGTTTTTCTATGTTTGTACAATAAAAACCATAACCATAAGTCTATTTTAGTAGCATTACTATTTATAATATCAATACTTGAATCAGTAGAACCTCCATCAATTACTATGAACTCAAAATCTGTACAAGTCTGCGATATCACACTATCTATAGTATGACCCAATCCTGTAGCATTATTATAATTAATAGTAATTACAGAGAACTTCATAGTGCAAAGATATAACTTTTTATGGAAATACACAAGATAATTAAAAAAAATGTTTTATCTTTGTACGCAAAAAGAAACTTAATTTATGGAACAGAATCCAAAAGTATCTATTCTCGTACCATTTTATAATGTAGAAAAATATGTCGGGAAATGTGTGGAATCACTTTTCACACAAACTTATAATAATATTGAATACATATTTGTGAATGACTGTACTCCTGACAACAGTTTGGAAGTCATAAATGAATACGTAAAAAAATATAGCATAGAGGAAAAATGCAAAATAATAAACCACAATCAAAACCAAGGAATCTGCCAATCTCGTAACGACTGTTTAGACAATGCTACTGGAGATTATATTCTTTTTATCGACAGTGACGACTATATTGATCGAGATATGGTTGAACTCTTAGTCAAAGCCGCAATAAAAGATAATGCAGACATTTCAGGATGCGGTTATACAGAAGAATACGACGATCATAGCATAGAAATACCGCAAAAATATACCAACAATTATAACGAAATGCTTAAAGCAATCACCGTATTAACTATTAAGGGTGTTATGTGGAAGTTGCTTATTAAGCGCAGTGTTGTTGAAGCTAATAATATACGGTTTATGCCTGAGAAGAACATGGTTGACGACTACTTATTCTGTTGTCAAGTATTCTTTTATTCAAGAAGGTTTACTGGGGTTGACAAATGTATGTACCACTATATTCAATTCAACCCAAACAACTATAGTCAAAGAACTATTTACAATATTAATCATCAAGCAGAAGCAATTAGGGAAACTGAGAAATTCTACAAAGAAAACGGAGTATATGATATAGTAAAAAAAGAACTATACATTAGAAAATTTATTACAAAGAAGTCTCTTATTATGGACAAAAAATGTATAGACATCATAAAATGGAGAGAGATTTTCCCTGAGAGTAATGATGCATGGAAAGAACTTAATTTCTCATTTGCCAATAAAATTCTATTCAAACTGGCAGCATCGCCATTTTATTGGATTGTCCCATTAATCATGAAGTTAAAGTAACTATATGAAACAGCCATCTTTCTCGTTCGTGATGCCCGCATACAAAGCGGAATATTTGTCAAAGGCTATTAATAGCGTTCTTAATCAAGATTACAACAACTTTGAACTAATTATTGTTAATGACGCATCACCAGAAAATCTGAAGGAAATTGTAAAAGGATTCCAGGATAATAGGATTCGGTATAATGAAAACACGCAAAATATTGGAGGCAATGACTTAGTAAAGAACTGGAATTCTTGTGTTGCATTGGCTAAGAACAATTACATAATTCTCGCTACTGACGATGACATGTTTGAGACAGATTTTTTATCCAATGCAGTTCAGCTTATTGATAAATATCCAGATGTTGACTTAATACGTTCTGGAGTAAAGAAAATAGATGAGAATGATAACATTATCGATTTCGAATTCCCTTTAAAAGAATTCATGACGGCAAAAGAATTTATGCTATACTATGCCAAAGGAGGAACTATATCATGTGTTTCAAATTATGTTATTAAAAAAGTATCTTTGGAAAGTATTGGTGGTTTCATTGCTTTTCCGCGAGCTCACTATAGCGATGATGCAACAGCACTCGCCTTATCTAGAAATGGAGTAGCATGTATGCCAACTAATAGTTTCAAATTCAGAGTCTCAAACATAAATTTATCTAATTGTAATGATCTCGGAATTGTCAAAGAACAACTAAAAGCCACAGAACAATATATGGGATGGTATATTAATTATATAAAGAAAATAGACATCAATTCTGACAGTTTCTATGAAAAAGCATGCTATGGCGGCTATAAATCAAGATATTTAGCTATGATAGAGAATCTTATATCAAAAATACCTATCACAAAATTACACATCGCAATACATTACATAATATATAACAAATACATGTTCAGAAAAGAAAAAATCAAATTACTTATTTCATACGTACTATCATAATACTATTTTCTTCTATTGCATATTTAAATTTGCATACACTGCATACACTAAACATCTATCTGATTGATATTCAAATAAATAATATAGTGTATGTAGTTATATAAATAGTGTATGCAAGGGCGTTATTCCTTCTTTTTCACCAGATACTGCTTGCTGCTGCCTACTCTGCGATGCTGGAGTTCTGGCATATTCCAAAGGAAACGACCAAAAGCAGAGACACCATTCGCCTCCAGTCCAGAACCTGCAATCCGGCGAAGTTGGTCGTAGATGGCTGTTGGTGAAAGCCACTTGCCTTCCGTCTCATCCGCAGCAGGCAGATAGTACTCATTGAAATACTGCATGGCTGGCGGCGTGAGTTGATACTGGCGATTATGATCCATGATTTCCTTCACCTCTTCAGCATTGAACCACCAATCCATATCCTTTTTGACCACCATCCTATAGGCCTGTCCGTAGAGCCCCTCATAATTCGGCTTATAATCCGTCTTGACGGGGGCTGTGAGATTCACACAAATGAACCTTCTGCTACCAGATGGATCACTCAACACGTTGGTCTCATTCGTAGTAGCGATAAACGAGGCATAACGTTTGAACTCCTCGACATGTTTACCGTAAGGACGTTTGATTTTTACATTCGGCAGTTGGATGACATTCTTCAGAAAACCTTCCTGCAGTTTCGGACTAATCGAATTAAACTCGTCGAGATTAATCAATAGGAAGTTGTGCATCGCCTGAAGGGTAGAACGTTTCTCACTCACATCGAGGTTCTCAAGGAATCCCCATCGCAGTTGAGGAGGCAAGATCATACGACAGAAAGTGGTCTTTCCATCACCCTGAGGCGAAATCAGCAGAGGTACTACAGAGTTACCATATTCCCGTTGGGGCATCACCCATTGGGCCACCATATAGAGGAACCACTTCTTGAACCAAGTCTCCCATTGCGGGATATTGCAGGGCACGCATCTGGCGAGCATCGCAATATGATCCGTCTCCCCGTCCCATTTGTCGTAGCAGTTAGACATATATTCATTGATAGGATCGACTTTGCGAATCATATTCGAGTGAACAAAACGACGTACATCTTTGTCTCTCGCATCAAGATTATTCAAACGAGCTTCGATAGTCATACCATTGATGACATTCTCATCGCAAGGTGCCCAGTCTTGCATCCAGGTGTTATTGGGCCGATATTCCGTATAACCCATCACCTCATTGTAGCGGAACACATATCTGGTTTTCAGAAAATTGATCAGTCTGCGTGTCTCCACACTGATCATCTCACCATCCTTCCTGCGTTTGGGATTTTCCTCAGCATAGACGGCACTGACGATGGCACGTATGCGAGGTCCGTCGTATATCTTCTTATAGACGTGATGGTTACGGATATGGACAAAGGCCTCCTCTTCTGGCATATTCTTTTCGCAGAGTTTATGGGCAAGATCCGTCATATAGGCATCATAGCGCTGTGACTCCACCACGTCAGCCGTCTCCTCGAATGCCTCATGTACCGCCTGCTGATAAATGAGTTCATAATCTTCGTAAAGATGATAGTCCATTTCTCGCTGTTCGGACCCTGACTCATCAGTAGGCATCAGGTCATTTCTGACAATCTGCACCATCATCGGCGTAGCCTGAGAATTATAATAGGGACTCTCATCGAGGGTCATCCTGAAACAACTTCTTGCAGTAATAGTCTGACGTTCAATCGGTTTTGGAAGTACGCCACTATAAGCCCCCAAAGCCACTTCATAAGCCGCCTTGCAGAAGGTATCCATCTCTGCCTCCATTTGTGGTTTTGTAGAGACATCTTTCTGAGATACAGACACCAGAATCTCCACGCTCTTGCCATCGGCACCTGTGAAGGCGGCAAAGGTGGTAGGCAGAATTTTCGAGGCTTCTTTGACGGCCTTGATTTCATCTGGTTTCATCAGACCACCGACATGAAGCCACGTCAGACTGTTGAAGGTGGTGATTTCAAGATTACCATTCTCCGTTTTCGTCATCTCCACCAGCGGATGGATCATAGCCATCGGCACATTGTCTTCATATTGGCCCGTATCACCAAAACGGGCAATATAATGGCGGAACTTGCCGATATCCTCGGCTTTCGTGTCAGTTTTGATCCTCTCAAGGAACCACTCTATAGGTTTAACCGTCAAGTGGGAAATGTTTTTCTTGTCTGTTCTTACAATTGATAGCTTCATTTTTTCGTGTCGTTTTGTATTTGTCCCATGGGCTGGGACTGTTAGTCCCATGTGATGGGACAAATGGCCCCAGGCCCTGGGACAAAATTTACCAAATTAATAAATCTCAGGTTATAGCCCTGTGAAGTCATAATCCTCAAAGGTTTTATCAAAATTCACCTCTATACCTGGTGCGAAACGATGCACAATGTCGATGATCTCCTGTTGCAACTTGGGATTAATCAAGCGCTCACCATCTTTATAGCGATAATAAGTGCCTTTACTGCCAAGGTGCGCCGTCAATGCCAAGCGAATCTGCGTACGGACCTCCCGATACTGCACATTCTTATAGACGGCAGCAATCCCCTGGGCCATTGTCACCTTTTCCATCTTCTGATAGGAATCACATCCACCATCATGATAGTTGTTGGGGAGGACGCACGTCCATCGCTTATACCTCTTGGGGGTATGAATACACACTTGATGACGAAGGCAAGTCTCAGCCATCTCACAATCACTCTTGGGGCACAAGGCCCACCAAAACGGAATTTTTTCATAGTCGAACATACGTGCAAAGGTACTAAAAAATATGGGGATTTGCAAGTTTTTTGTGTCTTTTTTACAATAAATTTGTTTGCATACACTAACGGTTTGGTTGCATACACCAGATTACCATCTGTTAATCAGCGAGTTGCTTCTTAGTGTATGCAGTGTATGCAGATTCTTAAAATTATATATTAGGATCACTCACGCTCGGATTTTCTCAAATAAATTTGGAAAATCACTCGCTTATTCGTATCTTTGCAGCGATGATAGAGTACATCAGACTGTTACGTCCGCTGCAATGGCTAAAGAACGTGTTTGTCTTTGCACCGATATTCTTCAGCAATAATCTGCTGAAGCCGGAATACTTTTGGCCCACGCTGGTGGTGTTTGCCTCGTTCTGTCTGGTTTCGAGCAGCATCTATTGCTTCAATGATCTGAGGGATGTGGAAGCGGATCGTCAGCATCCGAAGAAATGCCATCGCCCGATTGCATCTGGGAAAGTCTCTGTCAATGGTGGTTACGCGATGATGGCACTTAGTATGATATGTGCCTTGGCTCTGATACCAATAGCCCAAAGTCCTAATACACCTTATTTATATATTATAGTGGTGGGGTATTGGCTGATGAACGTTGCCTATTGCATCCGTCTGAAGCAATATGCCATCCTGGATGTGTCGATTATCGCCATTGGTTTCGTGATGAGAGTGTTGGCAGGTGGCCTGACAACGGACATCTGGATCTCCCACTGGCTGGTGATGATGACCTTCCTCGTGACGCTTTTCCTGGCCTTCACCAAGCGCAACGATGACTATCGTATCTATGAACAGACAGGCACCAAACCTCGTGTCTCGATAACAGGCTACAACAAGACCTTTATCAATGAGGCCACAGCCATCATCGCCTCAGTCACCTTGGTTTGCTACATCATGTACACCATGTCGCCAGAGGTGATCCAGCGTATGGGCACCCGCTATGTCTATCTCACCAGCGGTTGGGTTCTGGCTGGTCTATTGCGCTATCTCCAAAACATGATTGTCTTCGGCCTCAGCGGTTCTCCCACAAAGAGTCTCGTGAAAGATCATTTCATCCAGTTCTGCATCCTCGGCTGGATTGCCTCGTTCTTTGTGATTATCTATCTGATGCATTGACATTTAACTGATTTTCAATGCTATCTGGTCAAGAAATTGGTCCTTTTGAGAAAGAAATTGTTAAAAGCTTGCAAATTTCAATTCTTATTTGTATATTTGCGGCGAATTTAGAATATAAAAGTTAGAGATATGATTAGATTGGTTAGTTTAAGTAGAAATCTTGGAAAGATCTGTTTGGGATTTATGCTTGGTGTCTTTATGACAGCATGTGTAGATAAATCCATGTACGGGACATCTATTGATCCCAATGATTACATGCCAGGGGAAGCCCCTAACTCTTTCGATTTTTCAACCGTTCAGAAAGTAAATCTTAACGTTGATTATTCTGCATTCAAGACTTATGGTCCTGTTTTCTTTGGTGTTTATACAGAGAATCCTATTATTACTGTTGAAGATGCTCCTGACGATCAGTGGAATGAGGACGTAAAGCCTATCTATGAGGATTATACAGAGGACAATGGCAAATTCAATGCCATTGTTGAATTGCCCACCTATGCACAGCATCTGTATATTGCAACAGGAAACTTTTTCACTGGTATGCTGCTGTTGGAGGCTGATGTGAAGGATGGCACAGCTTCTGTGGTTGCAGAAAACAATCAAGTAGCTACTACCCGTGGGTGGACTCGTGCTGAAGGCCCTGGGGTCTCTACAAACGACCTCTCTACTCTCAATCTGACAAATATGATTGACGGCAATGGCAATGTCACGAGTGAGAAGAAATATAACGATTGGAAAAACTGGTTGGGAACTTGGAACTCCGCCTCTGGCCGTCCTGATTATTTACTTGACAAATCAAAAGCTGACTCAAAACTGGTAATCAGTGAAGAAGAAATGGAGGGGTTGTATGCAGCTGTAAGTTCGGCATTTACATCTAGTAGTGATATGAATGAAGAATATTGCTCTTATCCCGACCTTCTTCTCCAACAAGATTCTGAGGTAACTTTTACCCTTCTTGGTGGTAGCACTTGCTGGACCTCTTCGCTAGGTTACTATTATTATACTGATGATAACAAACCCACAAAACCTAGCGACATCAATATTGTTATGCTATTCCCTAACACCCAGGACGGACAGTGGTCAAGAGCCAAAGAAAGAAATCTTCGATCATATAATGGTAATATTGGAACCCTGCGCGGTGACGTCGTACGACTGATGTATTATCCAAATATTGCCAATAATGACAAGACTGGCGCAACCACCGTATTCCCTAAAGGAACAAGAATCGGTTTTATTTTAAAGACTCAGTCTTGGGCTATGCAAGGCCCAAACTATGCACTTAATATTGGTTCCTTCTCTGGTCAGAAGAAATATAATTGTTGGTGTACCACGACAGACGGTCTTTCTTATGGTAAATTTGTAAAATCTGGTGATGGAAAATATGAAAATCAGAAAGGCAAGAGTCGTGGTGCAAAGTTCAGCTATAAGGCCACCAACGGTGACACCTATACGCTGATATCATTTGAGGACGCGATGGACGATCTGGACTTCGATGATTTGATTTTTGCCTTGAAGCCTGTTGGTGTATTTGCTCCCGTTCCAGAAATAGCAAACAAGAAGTCATCCACCACTGGAGTCTATGCCTTTGAGGATCTGTGGCCAAACAAGGGAGACTATGATCTTAATGACGCAGTTGTAAACGTCAAGCACGAAAAGGAATTCAACAATAGTGGTAAGATTATTAAGGAGACATTCTATCTGACTACTTATCAGAATTATGTAGAGTTAACCAATGGTTTGGCATTAACACTCAATACAAAAGTTAATCCCAAGAGTATCGTCATGAAGAAGATAGCACCTGAATCGACAGAAGCTGTGGATGCAAACTTTACCAACGATGGTAATGTCTATTATCTGACAGAAGATTTTAATGGTGAACTCGGCACAACTTATATTCTTGAACTTACCTATGGTTCTGCTTTAACTTCGGCAGAAAAATTAGCTTCTATCCAGCCATTCATCTATCGCCGGGAAGGAGATAAGAATTGGGAGGTTCATATTCCTATGGAGGCACCAACGGCAAAAATGAATACCAGTTACTTCGGAAAAGGAGATGATCGTTCTAATCTCGATAAAGGATTGTACTTTGTCCGTCAAGGCAACTATCCGTTTGCTTTCTACTTGGAAGGAGCCGATATCAGCGCATTCGAAAAGACGATCTTGAAGCGTGAGAATGAGAGTATTCCCATTAATGAGTTCTTCCCAGGTTTCTTAGACTGGTCAACCTCTGGAGGAATCACTAATCAGGATTGGTATCTCAGATATTAATTAACTCCGAATAGATAATGCCCGAGGAAGTGGTTGAGGCGAATCACATAACTCGCCAATAAAGTAACACCCAGCACCAACAGCGCGATAGATAAGATAACCAAAAACTCTATCGCGCTGTTGTTGTAATTCTGCAACAGCCCTGCATAAGGCAGAAGAAAGCGCGGCAGGAAGAAATAATGAAGCAAATAAATATCAAGTGTTCGTGTACCAACATACTGCAGAGGCTTTGACAGATGAATCCGCTGAAGCCACGAAGCAGAAAGACGGAAGAAACAGAATACCATCCACATGCCACTTATACCACCTATATAGAACCTCAGTATTTCATAGATCAGATGGTTCTTATGGGGGGTTGAGGCCACAAAGGCAAAGACAATTGTGATAGCCAGTATAACAAGAGGTTTGTCCGTCCATCGGATAAACGCCTCAAAATGCCTTCTTACCCATGCACCAATGTAGAAAAACAGGAAGTATCTCCACACAACCACACTCAGAAAGCCCAACAAATTGATAACAAACACTTGCCACCCAACAGCTGAAGACAGAATCACATGATAATATCTAGCATAAACAAACGCTCCTAATGCTATCATTACGGCTACTCCAAAGTCCCATTTCCTACAAAGCCTCACGGCTAACATATAGAGGATGAAAAACTCAAAAAGTACAAACGTAAACCAGTAGCCACCTTTCACTGCACCCAATTGATGAAAGAATTCTGGTGGCGGAGCCAGCAAAAAGAGGAAAATGAATGTCGGCACTAACTGCACCATCATCTTACGACGGGCCACCATCCAAAACGGTTTTCGAGCCATTGTCTCGAACAGCCAACCACTAATAAAGAAAAAACATGGCAGACGAAACAGGAAAAACACCGCATTGAATCCCAATAAGGAATCACCAAAACAGAAGTGGCAGATATGCGAATAGACCACGAGAATCATTGTGAATCCTCGCATCGCATCAATATATTCTATCCTCTGCTTCGCCATTATGCGTGCAAAGATACAGAATTCTTTTCAATATTTTGGATTTTTGCTCAGTTAATCGTATCTTTGCAGTATGAAAGAGAGAATTAACTGGATTGATTGGGCTAAGGCACTGGCAGCTTGCAGCGTAGTATTTTGTCACCTGCCACAATCGCAGGAGTGGTTTTACTATCGGTATCTGCAGGCCCTGACGATGGTTGTTTTCTTTTTCATCTCTGGTTATCTAAAAAAAGACAGGGGGAGCGATAAGGAGAATTGGAGGAAATATATACAAAGTCTAATTATACCTTATATATTATATAATATAATAGTCTACCCCTATTGGATCCTGAAGTTCTATTTGAGCAACGGAGCAATGCCAGATTTCTTCCAAGCAATGAAACCTATCTTAGGGGCATTGCTGTTGGAACATGAGAATGCATTCTGCGAACCATTGAATGGCCCCTTATGGTATCTCCCTGCCATTCTTATGATGCACATTATCACAGATTTGTGCAGGAAAACGAAACACCAACATTGGGTTATGATAACCCTTTGTGCGATTTCATTCATACTCTATGCCGCCAATAAATGTTGGTATTTCGCGCCTAACCTCACCCCCATGGGACTTATGAGGAACCTACCTTATTACTATTTAGGCTACCTCTTTGGGCAATATCATCTTTTTAGAAAAACAAATATAAAGAAGGATATAATAGGCAGCATTATATGCTTATCAGCCAGCATTCTTCTTTTCGCTTGGCATCTAGAGGCATTCCATTCTGGTAAACATATGCTACATATCGTTCTCTTCTACCCTACCAATGTTCTTTTCCTCTTCGGAGTCCTTTATGGATGCAAGATTCTCAATGGCGTCCAACTTTCTGTGGTAACAAACATTTCCATTGGCACCCTCGTCATCGTCGGACTACATATCGTTGCTGTCACGATAGTTAATTATGCTCTTTCATTTTTTCACTTTTTTGACAGCATCATTTGCTATAAATGGTATGAAGCGCTACCCACAGGATTCGTTATCATCGCCATTCTCTATCCCGTTATTGTTTGGGTAAAAAAACATGCACCCATATTCATTGGCCAGAAGTTAACTCATCAAACAACCTAATCCATTGAGGCATAACGGCATCTGCCCTATATCTTTGAGAAGATATGATTCCATTATTTCCCATCTGGCGTCTCAACTCTTCACTCTCTATTAGTTGACATACCTTATTTGCAAATTCATCAATATCTCGATTCTTAATTAGAAATCCATCAACGCCATCAGCAATAATATCTGCTGGACCATAGGGGCAATCAAATGCAACCACAGGTAATCCACAACTCATCGCTTCTGGAAGAACTAATCCAAAAGGTTCATATCGCGAAGTTAATAACAAAATAGAACTCTCTTTATATCTTTCCATAATATCCGATGTGGATTCATGAACCAATATACTTGCATCCATTTTCTTTATTTCAGAAAGAACCTGATCTTTTTCTATACCATATCCTCCATAAATATGAAGCTGCCAATCCGAGTGTCGTTGACTAACAATTTCCCATACTCGCAAAAGTGATTGAAGATCCTTCTGGTATGAATAGCGTCCCACAAAAATGGCAGTTTTAAAACTACGATCATTATACTTACCCGAATTATTCAAATGTACAACATTAGGAATAACTTCCACATGTGGATTAATCGTCTTCCAATCCAACGCATCCCTTTGCGTTAATGAGACAATCATCTGGACTTTTTTTAATACATGATACCAAAACTTAACTACAAACTTCCGCCGCAAGCTATTCGTCTCAAATTTATCAACAATATATGATTCATGAGACTCATAGACAACTGGAGTATTACCTTTAACCTTTATCACGTCACCAATTAAATCCAAGCGCGTGCATATAATAACATCTGGGGAGAATGCATGAATCTGAGCAGACATACGCTGCCGAAACAACTGATGAAGATGAAAAAACAAACGAAAACGTTTCCAACCAGAATAGTTATACACTTGATGAAACATGATACCCAAATCATGAAATTCCACTTTATCACTTAATGGGAAAACAATAGGATGATTTCCTTGATTGGCAGTCAACAAACATATTTCACAGTCACCATATTCAACAAGCCAGTTCAGTTTATCTGTCAAAACCCGCTCTATACCTCCGTGTATGGCTAAGGCATTATCAACGTATAATAACTTCATCGACCTAAATCTCTTTTAACCAGGTTATCTTCACTATCTTCATAGTGATCTTTTTTGAAGAAAATACGAGTAATGCCTTTACTCTGAATTTTCACATGCTGAACAAAACTCTCCCAAAGCGACTGTGAACCTATTGTGCCATAGCCTGTAACAGGACGAGCTTGACGATGATACAAGAAAGCGATTTTTCCAAAAGGCTTTAGTGATAAAGCCAATGATCCATCTTCACCTCGTCTAATATCCGTCCTGATTTTCACCTGACGAGCATAATCAGCGTTAAAAGCAAAAACCATCCCACGAACACATAACTCTGGTCGCTTGAAATGTTGGACATACAAAAACATGTCACGAATCAGCTCAAAAAGGAACAAGCCAGAGCGGGAGTGGTTTTTGTCAGGAAAGAAACTCCAAAAAGAACTCACGCAAGATACATCTGGTCTTGTAAGTTGGGTCATCATTAAATCAATATAGCGAGACGGGTAGAATGTATCTGCATCTATACAAAAGTGATATTTCCCTTTTGCATGATCCAAACCACACTTCCGAGCAAAGCCCGGACTTTGTTTCTGTTCGTTGAAATATGGGAGTCCAAGACGCTGATACACTTCTTCTGTTCTGTCTTTTGAGTTATTATTCACACCCAGAATTTCTATCGGATACTGTGTCTGCAGTTCACTCAATGACCAAAGGCATGCCGTCAAACGCTTTTCTTCATTATAAGCAATCACGACAATAGATACCAAGGGCTTATCACTCTGCTTCTGAGCAAGTTTGCCCTTTATTTCATCAAACGTCTTTTCAGGAATATCATCCAATGATTTCCCGTAAATAGACAGATATTTATCGTACCAATTGGTCATGAAAAGGATACACACATATTAATTGGGTGCAAATATAACAAATTTATTAGATTTAAGCAAACATTAAAGTATTTTTTTTGCCTTACCAGCAAACCAAATCATCATGATACAAAGATTGGAAGGAAGTATACTCAAAAGAAACAGGATAACATTTCTAATTCTTGTCTGATGAAATGAGCGGATCTGCTGCCAGGTGGCGGGATGTTTCATGAGGTTCTTAATTTCCTTATTAGAAAAAAAGGGGTGTATATCCTTCCTACGTTTAAGGATATTGCAAGCAATGTAGAAATCGTTCATTGCTATTATATAACAACGATTGGGAAAATACACTTTATTACATAATATGGAAGATGTCTCCTTGAGATGACTGATGGCACAAATATTCTGCAAGACTTCTTCTTTGGATATACTATCACGCTGCTGGTAATGAGAGAGTGAGTTTTCCCTGCAAACATAGGAATAAGTAATGTCGGGGAACAGAACAGCACGATTAATATATGTCACTAGGTCAAAGGTAAAGACCAAATCTTCCCAGAAATTTGTATGAATAAAACGTAGATTATGCTCTCTTAAAACAGATGTTTTTACAAGGTAATTACAGGCCGAGGCCTGAATACCTGCATATTTGCGGTAGGCAAAACTTGCCAATTCGTCTTCCTGCAGTAATTGCAATGAGGGATATTGATAGATTGTTTTCTCTCCTGAAGTTTCTATCTTTTCATACGAGCCAAAAACGATCTCTGCATTGTACTGTCGGACATTCTTCATCATCAGTTCGATTGTATTCTCAACGATCATATCGTCGGAATCCATAAAATACAGAAATTGTCCTTGAGCCTCATCAATTATGTGGTTACGAGATACAGAAACGCCCATATTTTGGGGATGAGTAATAATATGTATATCATTTCCTCTCGGGTGCTCTCTCTTTATCCCTTCAATAACTACCATCGAACCATCACAACCCGCATCATCAACAATCAGAAATTCTACAGAAGAATAAGTTTGAGAAAGTGCGGACTCCAAAGTTCTGCGGATATAATCAACAGACTTGTAAACAGGAATGCCTATGGTTACATCATACACCATTTTTCTCCATTAACTCATCAAACAGTTGTTTCCATTGCTGGCCAACGATATCAATATCATATTTAGCAGCAGAACGTCGAGCATTCTCACCCATTTTTCTTCGAAGTTCTTCATCTTTCATCAACAAAACAACCTTCTCTGCAAAAACCTCTACATCAAATGGTGAAATCAGGAAACCATCAACACCATCTGTTATAATAGAGCGAGGTCCGTTCTCACAATCAAATGACACGACAGGTACACCACAAGCCATTGCCTCAATCAGGACCAATCCAAACCCCTCGAAACGAGAAGGTAAAACAAATAATGAGCTTTCAAGATATTCTTTCTTAACATTTTTAATTGGTCCAAACAGATGACAATGCTCTGGATTTATATCCAATTCTAGCATCATATTTTTATAAAGCGTTCTATCTCCATTTCCATAAACATCTAAAGTCCAATCAGAACACTTTGTTTGGATAACCGCCCATGCCTGTAACAATAAATCATTACCTTTGTCATATGCATAACGACCTATAGAAATGATTCGCTTAGACGACAATTCACTTTTCGCTTCAATCTTAAGAGGAAGTGGATCTTGGATTTTTATAACATTACCCAGCTCTGGCCAATCATCACGTGCATTGTCTGATAATACAACCAACTTATCCAGTTTGCGTAATTTACCCAACAAGTTGTTCATCCAAAATCGAGCAAACAAACACTTTATAGCATTAGAATAGTTTTTATCAAAACTACGATAATTCGCCCGATTCACATGTAACTCCCCTATCTTGTAACTACCATCATTGACCCCAGTTATAAAATTTATCTCACGACGTAAAGTTGAAATAGTAAAATCTGGCCGGATTCTCAGCAGATCTTTCTTTAACCTCCTTCTGTAAATCCATTGTTTTTGGAGATAAACAAGTACCTTCTTCCAAAAAGGCATACTCCATAACGATTCAAAATTCAGTTCATAATTGACGATCTTAACATGATCTGAAATTGGAAAGAAAGAATCTCTTCCCTTCCCATCTGTTAAAATAATAATCACATCATACCCCAACTGTTCTGCAAAGTAATTCGCTTTAACAGACACAACCCTTTCAACCCCACCTGCAGAATAAATTGCTGGGGTACATATTACTATTCTATATTTACCTGTATTCAACATATATAATTTGGCTGCAAAGGTACACTATTTTTGATAAAACACCAACAACATCAACGAAATTGGGCAATATCTAACAAAATTTCTCCAAAAAATTAGGGAAATAATCAAAAAAAGTGTATCTTTGCAGAAAAATAAGGTTACAATGATATCATTGTCCTGTTAGAATCAGAAGCAACTTGTGACATAAATAAACAAAACATTTCACCTATTGGCTTGATGTATAGAGTATCAATAATTATCCCTGTTTATAACGTGCAGAAACATATTGGTCGATGCCTTGATTCCATATTTGCACAGGAATGCAATAATGCGGAAATTGAATGCATTCTAGTTGATGATTGCTGTCAGGATGATAGTATGAAAATTGTTGAAGAAAAGGTAAAACGATATACAGGTTCTATACAATTTAAAATAAAAACCCATTCAGTAAATCGTGGTCATTGTACAGCAAGGAATACAGGTTTAAAGGAAACTCATAGTGACTATGTCCTATTTGTTGATTCTGATGATGCTTTGAAACCTGGTGCAATTTCATATTTTATAACCGAGCTTGATAAAACAAGGACAAATGTAGACGTTATCGTATGTAATGCGTTTAGTTCTAGAGATGGAAAAAAAATGATGGACCTGGGTGAAGAACCAGAATTGATTAATAACAGAAAAGAAGAAGGTTTACGCAGGCTCTTAGCGCGTGAGATAGTCCAACACTCATGGAATAAGATGATAAATAGAAAGTTCCTAACAGAGAATGAACTTTATTTCAAAGATGGCATTATCAACAAAGATCTTTTATGGTCGTATCTACTTTTCCTGAATGCCAAAGTTATCCTATTATTGCCATGTACAACATACATTTATGAAGATGACAATTCTGGTTCTATAACCAATACGCCGGATAAAAGAATCAAAAAAATAGTCACTAGTCGCATAGCAATATGCAATAAAATCCTATCATCCCCTCCCCAAAACCTCTCTGAAGAATATTTTTCATATTTATTCTTCTGCTTCATAAGAGCATTAGATCTGTATGAAAAGAACGGAAAGGATTTATGTCAGTATAGGGATGAATTGTATTCTATTAGAGATCAACTTCTAAAAGAAACAAAAAAAAGGAGATTCTATATCTTACACCTTTTTTTTCTTACATCGGTAAAACCCTTTTACTTTGTAACATATTCTAAATTGTACCGTAAATATTTTAACTCTATCGCAAAGAATGTAGTTAAGCTCGATAAAATCGTACATTTTTGATAAAATGTAATAAATCGCTTTGTATGGAAGAACTTGAGTAATAAAGACATTATTTGCACAAGACTGCTAAAAATACCATTGCTATAAAAAAAGCTCTAAAAGAGGATTACAGCTATCACTACAATTCTACAGATTATTTAAATTTCCATGGCAAAACAAATAATTCTGCTTTTCTTACAACATCTCGTCCCAAAACTTTCACAATATACGCTCTTAATCGATAATACATTTTAGCTTTAGGAGAGAACCATGAATTTTGGTAATGATGAATAGCATATGTATATGGTGTAATTTCCACCTCACGAGAATCAAACACCTTTGGTGAAAAAAATACATCATTAAATTCCAGTACCTCTTTATGCATGTCAAAATGGCGAATATTTAAGCTATCGACAAGTGACAAGACTCTAATGGGTTTAATCTTTTCAATTTGCCGTATCATGATATCTGGCACAGTCTGAATATTCAAACTTCCATCCTTATTGATAAAAGGGCGATCCTGATAATAATCCAAGCATGCCTTTATCCAGTCACACCCTTTCTCGGCTCCCATAATAGCAGCCTCGGGTGTTTGCGCTTTCTCTGCTCCCATAAAATATGGTAAATCCAGCAAATCATCAAAGCTCTTTAATATTTCCACATCAGAATCCAAATAAATACCACCATAGTGATACAATGCATAGAATCGAATGTAATCTGCAGCAAAAGCATATTTCTTTTTCTCAAATGCCTGACGAACCCAAATAGACGAATTAAGATTAAAACGTTTAGTATCCCAGAGTATTACCTCATAATCAGGAAGAAACTTTTTCCAGGTACTAAGGCATTTTGAAATCTTAGGTGGGTATGAATCACCACTTAACCAACACAGATGAATAATTTTAGGTATCATAACTACTTTATTATTTTGCAAAAATACGCAAATTCAGTTAGACCACCAAATAATATCGTATATTTTTGAGACTAAAACAAAAAAAAAAGGTATTTGCTTGGCAATTTTTAAAAAATTGCGTAACTTAGCGCACAAATAACAAACAGTTTACAAAAATGGATAGTTACAAATATGAGGTTACAATCGGCATGCCTGTTTATGGCGTAGAGAAATACATCCGCAAGTGCATGCTCTCGGTTCTTAATCAAACCTTTAAAGAAGATATTGAAATACTTGCGGTTGACGATCATGGGCCAGATAACTCAATAGAAATCATTAAAGAGTTGCAAACCACACACCCTCGTGGTAAAAATATTAGAATAATAACACAGCCCCAAAATATGGGCTGTTGGGCAGCCAGGAACAAAGTGCTTGAAGAAGCACAAGGCAAATACATATTCCTTTTAGATTCTGATGATTATATCTCAGAAGACTGCATTGAGAAACTTTATGCCGAAGCCATCAAGCACAATGCAGAGGCTGTATATGGATCTGTGATGCCTGTAGACGAAATGGGGAATCCAAAAGATATTGGCCAGGGTTACCTAAATCAACCCTATAAGGTGTTCCATGAAAAAGACGGCCTCGCAAGTTTTGCCAACCAAAGGTTACATCCAACTTTCAGAGATTATATCTGGAATACACTTATAAAGCATGATTTTATTGAGAAAAATCACATTCGATTCAAACAGGCCAAATTTTGTGATGACATCATCTGCAGTGCAGACATGACACCTTTAATTACTGATGCTGTGCTAATTCCTGATCATACTTATTTTTATGTTATTAGAGAGAACTCTCTTTCAAATTATCAATATCGCAAAACCATTAAACTTGAGGAGATCAAGGAGTCGTTTAGGGTTTATTCATATTTAAAAAACAAATGTAAAGAGCTCAAAAACAAAGACTATTTTGAAACACGTTGTACTAAAGGAATGATTCTTATGTTTTATGCAGTGTGCGGCGCTCTAAAGAACAGAGACAGGATTCAACCTGCATTGAGTAACTCCGTCATAAAATCTGCAATGGAACATCCTTTTTCCTTTGGTGAGATATTAAAATTCAGAAAATACAGAATAATCAATCTATGTTTCTTCATATTAAACAAATTACCTGCATCCATTTTTGTTTTCATTCTCAATTACATTGGTAAAAAGAAAAAATATATTAGTTAGACATTACTATTTGTAGCATCGCCTATTCTTTTATGAGCAACGATTTCTATTACAAAATTTCCGTAGGAATGCCTGTTTGGGGCGTAGAAAAATACATTCGAAGAAGTCTTGAATCTGTAATGAATCAGGATTTCGATGACATGGAAGTGCTCGTTGTTGATGACTGTGGACCAGACAAATCGATCGATATAGCAGAAAACATCAAAAGAAATCATCCTAAAGGAAATATCATCAGAATAATTCATCAACCCAAAAACATGGGATGCTGGGCGGCAAGAAACAGAATATTGGAAGAAGCAAAGGGGAAATATATCTTACTGATAGACAGCGACGACTTTTTTGCTGAAGGAGCCATTTCTGCTCTATATAAACAAGCAGAAATGACGGGAGCAGAAATAACTTATGGTTCCATTGTTGTGGTAGACGAGGAGGGGTACCCTATCCCCAACAGCGGAGTAAAAGGTATTTTGCATCGTAATATGGTATTAAAGGGGAAGAATCAACTAGCATCATATGCAAATGACAATATTCACGAGCTGAAACTACATAATTTTATATGGAATTCCCTTATACGAACTGATTTCATCAGGAAACACCAACTGAAATTTCGAAAGACCAAGTTCTGGGACGATGTACTATTCAATGCTGACATGCAGCCACTTGTAGAGACTGCAGCTTTTATTCCAGACATCACCTATCATTACGTCATCAGAGATAATTCCCTATCGAGCTATCAGCCTAGAGAGAACATTGACATGGCGGAGATTCGACAGCACATTTCTAATCATGAATATTTAAAGGCACAAAGTATTACCCTTAGAGGAAAACCATATTTTGAAATCCGGGTAACCAAAATGATGTTGAACATGTTCTACGTGATAATTGGCGTCATCAGGAACAAATCAAAGCTATCTGAGAAAATCAATAAAAATGAAATCCGAGAAGCCATTCATCATCCTCTACAAGTAAAAGATATCATCAAGTTTAAGGGATACAAAGGAATTAATCTTTTGTTCTGGATGATTGGTGTAATGCCTTCACCGATTTCATACGCCTCTATCTGTATCCTCGGCAAATTAAAAAAGCTAATTTAAAAATGAAAATACTTTTCATCATATTCCACGGATTCGACCCGAATAACGGTATTAGCAAAAAGATAAGCTACCAATTAGAGGCATTCAAGGCTAATGGTCATGAAACGCATCTATGCTATATGGATGAAAACGGTTCTAAAAGAAGACTTGTGGATGATACGGTTATTGCGGACTATGGTAATGGGATAAAAGGAAAGATTCTGAAACGTATAGAATTCGGTTCTATCGTCAATTATGCAGTAGATTACCAAATAGGATTCGTTTACATCCGCTCCAACCACAACGCTAATCCCTTTACCATTAACATGGTGAAACGAATGAAAAAAACAGGTATGAAGGTGGTGATGGAGATTCCCACATACCCCTATGACCAAGAATATTTCGACAAATGGATGCGGCGGCAATTGATACAAGACAAAATATTTAGGAATCTACTTGCCAAACAATTGGATGCCATTGTTACTTTCTCTCAGGAGAATGTTATCTTCGGGAAACAGACTATCCGCATCTCCAACGGTATTGATTTTGATTCTGTCAAAATGAAAAAAGACTGTCACCATCCTGCAAACGAACTACATCTAATTGGTGTGGCTGAGATTCATCGCTGGCATGGATTTGACCGAATAATTAAAGGATTGGCAAACTACTATGCCACTCCAAAGGAAATAGAAGTTTATTTCCATGTAGTGGGCTATTTCTTCTCTCCGATCGAGGAAAAAGAAATTTTAAAAATTATTAAGACAAATCATCTTGAACCATATATCATTCTCTATGGTAAGAAACATGGAGAGGAGTTAGATAAAATCTTCGACCAATGTGATTTCGGTATAGGTAGCTTGGGACGCCACCGTGTTGGCATAGATAATATCAAAACACTCAAGAACAGGGAATATGCAGCAAGAGGTATTCCTTTCGTCTATTCAGAAACAGATACAGACTTTGATCAGAAACCCTATGTATTAAAGGTTCCTGCTGATGAAACACCTATTGATATCAATCATATCATTCAATTCTATAAAAGATTATCTATGACTCCTAAAGAAATCAGAGAGTCAATAAAGGATTTATCATGGAAGAATCAGATGGAGATAGTATTAAAGGACGTATTCGAAACATGAAAAGAATCTGCTTCATAGTTGACAGCATCTTCACCATCGGTGGTGTGCAGCGGGTAACGGCGGTGATTGCCAAGGAATTGGCAAAGGAATACGATGTGACCATACTGACATTTGATCATGCTAACAAAAAAGATACGACCTTATATGGTCTGAATGAAGCCAATATCACCTATAGATTCATCTCTTATCCAAAAGTTAGCTATCTAAAGAATAAACTTTGTAAAGCCTTCAGCGGTATTTATCTGAAAACTCAACCACAGTCAAAATGGTGTTCTGATCTCTATGCAAAGAGTTCCTACCCATCAGAACTGAGGAATACATTATTAGAAGAATTAAAACAAGGAAATTACGATGTCATCATTGGCGTCCATGCACCATTAGCTGCCAGATTAGCGACACTCCGCGACCAAATTCCAAATGCGAAACTGATTGGATGGTTGCATAATTCGTATGAGGCTTTGTTTGGAGAGGACTCACATTATTATATTGGTGTACAAAGAAAAAGACACTATGTATATCAGTTCAGGAGATTGAATAATGTTGTCGTACTGTGTCAACATGATGCAGACTTATATCGAGATTATGATTCTAAATTTACTCCAACTGTCATTTATAATCCATTAACATTGAAACCTGGGCTTCAATCTAATGGAGAAACAAAACGCTTTCTAGCTGTTGGAAGGTTTTCTAGTCAACATAAAGGTTTTGACCTATTAATTAAAGCTTTTCATATTTTTGCCCAGAAAGATAAAGAGTGGAAACTGGACATCATCGGAGAAGGTGTAGAAGAATCTCTATACAAAGAACTTATTCAAAATTATCATTTGGAGGATAGAATTTTCATTCATCCGTTTACTAACAATATTCAAGAGTATTATTCAAAAGCACAAGTCTATGTATTGAGTTCCAGATGGGAAGGATTTGGATTAGTTCTTGTCGAAGCCATGGCTCATGGATTGCCTATCATATCATCAGATCTTCCTACAAGCAAAGAGATTATGGGTGATTTCGCCCTCTATTTTAAAAATGGAGATATTGAAGAGTTAGCCCAAAGACTGGAAGATGCCACACACCTAGACTGGCAGAAAAAATCTGATGAGGCCATCAAAATTGCCCAGCGATTTGATATCAATGAAATCGCCGGGCAATGGAAACAGCTCTTGGAAAGATAGGCTAGAACTATTCCGCGAAGAGTCCCATTACCTTTTCCATAATCGGAGCCATATCATAATACTTGTATTCTGCTAAATGGCCACCGAGAATGAGGTTCGGCTCCTGGTCAGCCAAATTCTTATACTGCTGATAGAGCGACATATTCCGTTCATCGTTTACACTGTAATAGGGTTCCATTCCGTCCTTCCACTCTGAAGAGTATTCACGGGAGATAACCGTCTTTGGACATTTATAGACATCATTACCAAACATTTCAAAGTGTTTGTGCTCAATGATTCGAGTATAAGGCACTTCTGCATCGGTGAAATTCATCACAGCATTACCTTGGTAGTTCGGTATATCCAAAATTTCCTCTTCAAAACGTACAGTGCGATATTCTAATTTACCGTAACGATAATCAAAATATTCATCCAGTTTACCTGTATAAAGAATCTTATCGGCAGCCTGCTCCCAATGTTGACGATTATCAAAAAAGTCAGTATTAAGTTTGATCTCTACACCTTCGAGAAGACCATCGACAAGTTTATTATATCCACCAATTGGAATACCTTGGAAACGGTCATTGAAATAATTATTGTCGTGAACGAAACGAACTGGTAAGCGCTTGATGATAAAAGCTGGCAGTTCGCTGCATTTACGACCCCATTGTTTTTCTGTATATCCTTTAATGAGAATCTCATAGATATCCTTTCCTATCAACAACTGGGCCTGTTCCTCTAAATTTCGCGGCTCCGTAACACCATCGGCTTTCATGCGTTCCAAAGCCTCCTGACGTTGTTCTTCTATCTTCGCCTGAGCTTCAGCTGGAGTCAGCACGCCCCACATCTGATAGAAAGTATTCATATTGAAAGGCAGATTGTACTGTTTGCCTTTGTAATTAGCGATAGGAGAATTGGTATAACGGTTGAATTCAACAATAGAGTTGGCAAAATTCCAAACCTTTTTATTGGAAGTGTGAAAGATATGAGCACCATATTTGTGCACATTAATACCTTCAATGTTTTCACAATAAATATTGCCACCCAGATGATTACGTTTGTCAATGACTAAACAACGTTTTCCATGACGATGAGCCATACATGCAAAAGTCGCACCATAGATACCTGCACCAACTATGAGATAATCGTATATTTTGTTCATTTATCCACAGATTTTTCTGCAAATATAGGCAAAAATTTGGAACTAAACAAAATATTTTGTACTTTTGTAGTCATAAAAGGCAAAAGATATGAATAACGAAGTCATCAGAGAGAGGTTTAAGAACAATCCCAAATGGAAGAAATTCATTGATTGGCTGATTATGAACCAGGTGGAGACAAGGCCTCGATGGTATATCAGACTATTGGCACCTTTGTATCAACATCGGGGGAAGCATAGTGTAATCCATCGTTCTGTGAGGATGGATACACCACCCTATCGTCAGTTCCGTCTTGGAGACTATTCTGTGGTGGAGTCTTTCGCCTGTATCAATAATGCCGTAGGTGATGTCATCATAGGCGATCATACCAGAATCGGCTTACATAATACGATTATAGGCCCTGTCACCATTGGCAGTCATGTGAATCTGGCACAAGGCATCACGGTAACAGCACTCAATCACAATTTTGAGGATGCAGAGAAGCGTATTGACGAACAAGGCGTCAGTACAACACCCGTTACCATCGGAGATGACGTTTGGATTGGCGCAAATGCAGTCATCCTACCTGGTGTTCACATCGGTAACCATTGTGTAGTAGCCGCAGGTGCAGTCGTTACAAAGGATGCGCCCCCCCACTCGCTCGTTGCGGGAGTGCCGGCAAAAGTAATCAAACAGATATGAGGATAGGTATTGAAGCACAACGTATTTTCCGGGCAAACAAACACGGAATGGATTATGTGGTTCTTGAGGAAATCAAAGAACTGCAGAAGTCTGATAGCAGAAATGAATATTTCGTTTTTGTGGCACCAGGTGAGGACCGTTGTCTAAAGGACAGCAAGAATGTGCATATCATAGAGATTGGAAGCAACTTCTATCCGCTCTGGGAACAGTTCTCTTTGCCACGGGCTGTCAACCAGTTGAATCTTGATATGCTTCATTGCACCAGTAACACGGCACCGATACGCTGCAAGGTTCCATTGATACTCACGCTGCATGATATTATTTTCTTAGAGCCACGAGACAAATCCAACAAATCGTTCTATCAGGATATGGGATGGCGCTACAGAAGATTTGTCGTACCCAGAATACTGAAGAAGTGTAAGCGAATTATCACTGTGTCGGATTTTGAGTTCAATAACATCATCACCAAACTCCAGATCCCAGAGGAGAAGATGGTGATGATCTATAATGGCTATAACAAATGGTTCAGACCTGTTGAGGATACGGAGTTGATCTATCAGCAATATATAGAAGAGCCTGGCTATTTCTTCTTCCTTGGAAATACAGATCCCAAGAAGAATACAGAGCGGACATTGATAGCTTATTCTAAATATCTGGAGATGTCGGATGTGAAAAGAAAGCTGCTGATGGCTGATTTAGACAGAGGATACCTTGACGAAATTATCGACAGAAACGATATTGGGAACATCAGAGACCATATTGTCATGCCTGGCTATATCAAGAATGCTGATCTGCCGTATATCTACAACAACGCTTTTGCCTTTCTCTATACCTCATTAAGAGAGAGTTTCGGTATTCCCTTATTGGAAGCGATGGCTTGTGGAACGCCTGTCATTACATCCAACACGTCATCCATGCCTGAGATCGGTGGCTCCGAAGTGATTATGGTGAATCCGCTGAATGTCAATGAGATTACCGAGAAGATGCTTCTCCTAGAAAAAGACAAGGCGCTCTATCAAAAACAGAAAGATATAGGCATCATCAGAGCCCAACAATTCTCATGGGAATACACAGCCGAGCAGTTACTGATGGTCTACGAAGATGTATATAGACAAAGAAGTTAACTAAACAAATCCAAAGAGAGGTCTTTTGAAGGCTTCTCTTCTTTTTCATCGATTATTTGTTCTTCTCTAAATTCAATCATTAACTGGCGGGCATCGGGGTTATTCTGCGTATTCAACCGATAGTAACCTCGACGATCCATACTCTCAATCAGGGAAGAGGGGGATTTGGAGTTTTTCAAAAGAAACTGTTGGACATAGGTACGGATTTCCTCCAGATTAGGCGTGAAGAATAAAGAGGCATTTTTATTAAACACATGCTTGGACAGCAGCTGTACGCTGATGCCCTTTTCACCTACATCGGTAAGAATCTCCAGTATCTGTCTGTCGTATGTCATCCGATTAAAAAAGGTCGGTAAAAAAGATTACCGACCTTCTTCTATCATTCGTTAAATTGTCTTATGCCAATGTAACTTTCTCTCCGTCGTTAGCGAGCTTACCCTCCTTGAAGAGCCAGCCGAGACCGAGCAGAGTCTCCTCCTCTGAAATCTTAGCAGCCTTAGCAATCTCCTTAACGGTGAGAGC